>Ga0156394_1018_pt1 | contig 21446 bp, 20 predicted proteins | sample RifOxyA3_FD_108038 | JGI IMG/M metagenome (GOLD analysis project Ga0156394, IMG submission 108038) | Lentisphaerae bacterium RIFOXYA12_FULL_48_11 | reverse complement strand
AAGAACGTGGGTATATCTGCCAGTGGTACACGTGCGAAATATGGGACAATTGCCGCAGATCCATCCAGGTATCCCTTCGGAACGGTTATGTATGTAGAAGGGTATGGTTACGGTAGGGTGGAAGACACAGGCAAGATGGTTAAGGGCGAACATATCGATATTTTCTTTCGTGACCATGATCAGGCTCAGAAGTGGGGTGCAAAGCGGGATATGCTGGTGAAGATATGGCAAGAGTAGTATGATAACACCAAAGAAAAGCCGTTTATTATTATGGTTACCGATACTACAATGCTAATCGTAGGATTTAGATGCCGGATGGAAGGTTTCCCGGGCGTCTGAGTGCAAGGCATGGACCGAGAATTTCACGCAGAAGAATAGCTTTCTTCAAAGATTCTCTTCCCCTTATTTCCCCGGAAATCTTTGTCATGAATGGATGGGTTCCCCTGTGAAGAAAAACAGACGTGTCTGCTTTCTTAATGTTTGCAACCTCAGCCGCAGTTAACGGCACTAGAGATGGAGAGAAATGTGCAGGCTCCGGCTCATGTGCCAGCATCTCGTATGTAGACGTCTCCCTGCCTGTTTCTTTTGCTTTTTTGACGGCAACCGGCCTGCTGGTTCTCACCGCAGGAATAGGCGGCGGCTCAGACCTTGGGATAGGTGGAGGTAAGGCAGGCGGTTGTGATGTATGCACCTCCGGTATATTACCCGACAAGGTTTCGAGGAATTTCTTAAGTTCATCTTCTGATGCTGTATAACCGCCATCACTCTGACGCTGGTCGGGCTGGGTTATCGTAGGCTTCGTCCCTTTTGCCGCCTTAATAATCTGAGCGATTATTGCGACAATGATAATGATGATGGGGAATATATCCCCACCACCAGATGCTATATAAGGGTTATGAAACATACCCCGGATACCTTTATTTATTACTTCGATTTCTCGTCACGTTCATCGCCGGCGATAGCTTTGCGCATTGAACTGTCGGCATCTATGTTCTGCATGCGATAGAAATCCATGACTCCGAGGTTTCCTTCCCTGAAAGCCTGTGCCATTGCACGCGGGACCTCGGCCTGCGCCTCGACAACCTTTGCCTGCATTTCCTGTACGCGGGCTCTCATTTCCTGTTCCATGGCTACGGCCATGGCTCTGCGTCCTTCAGCTTCAGCCTGGCGCAGTTTCTTGTCGGCTTCTGCACGTTCAGTTTCAAGCATGGCACCGACGTTGGCAACGTCACCGGTAGTTGTTCCGGCAACGCTTAGATCGGCGATATCGATTGAAACAATTTCAAATGCTGTCTGGGAGTCCAAACCGCTTTCAAGCACTTTGCGGCTGATCTTGTCGGGATGCTCGAGAACTTCCTTGTAGGTGGCTGATGAGCCGATGGCGCTTACAATACCCTGGCCGACACGGGCGATGATGGTGTCTTCTCCTGCTCCACCAACAAGGCGTTCCAGGTTGGTACGTACTGTCACACGGGCCTTTACAACCATTCGAATTCCATCTTTTGCCACGGCGTCAAGCATGGCTGGACCGCCTTTTTTGGGATCGGGGCAATCAATAACTTTTGGAATAACGCTTGTACGTACAGCGTCAAGAACATCTCGACCGGCAAGGTCAATTGCCGTTGCGCGCTGGAATTTCAGATCTATGTTTGCCTTGTCAGCGGCGATCAAGGACCTGGCAACGTTAATAACATCACCACCGGCCAAGTAATGTGCCTCAAGCAGGTCTGTGGTGAGATCAAGGCCTGCCTTAATGATACTGATGCGTGCATCAACGATGAGCGATGGGGGAACATTTCTGAGTTTCATTCCTATGAGCTGGAAGATTGATACCTTTGCGCCGGAAGCCAAAGCCTTTACCCATACCCTGAGAAACATGAAAACCACGATAACAAAAGCTATTACCAATATTACGCCAATTCCTGTAATTATCTGGACAATATTCATAGCTAATCTCTTTCCTTCCTTTTTGTTTTATTTTAATGTTTGAACAACAATACGACTACCATCGATTTTAACAACTTTGACGTTTGTATCCTTGGCAATCATTTCGCCCTGGGTCACAACATCAATCCTCTTGTTATTGAAAACGGCAAACCCGGCAGGTCTTAACTCGGAACTGGTTACCCCTTCTTTGCCGAGGAGTTCACTGTAATCGCTGGCTGATTTTGAAGCAGAAAGATCCTGTGCGACGATTATTTTCTTTCCAATCCGGGATGAAGGAAAATATTTCATCCAGATGATTGTTGTTACTACGGCCAGGATGATTATGCCTGCCATCGCATAAGTTCCTCCGACCATGCCGAACGCAGCATAACCGGTAATTGCTGCAGCGAAGAGGGCGATACCTCCTATTGTGCCTAGAATTGCCCCGGGGGTGTACAATTCTGCCCCAATCAGAATCACTCCTGTAACGACAAAGATAATAAAAAGATTAACCGGTGTGCCCGTCATAGATTTCCTAAACCTTTCTTTCTACGACTATACGGTTTCCGTGGATTTCAGCAATTATAATTCTTGAGTCTTTTTCTAAGAAGTCCCCACGTGTCACGACGTCGAGACGTTTTTCGCCAAAGACTGCGGTGCCGCTCGGCCTCAGTTCTGAGAATGCGATACCCACCATGCCGATGAGCTGGGAGTTATCCTCGCTGGAGGCATGGTACCCGTCGCTCCTGTTTTCTGATGTCAGCAACATGAGGTTCTGGAATACTCTGGTCTCAGGCAGGAAACGTGCAAGCAGCCAGGCAATTACAAATGTAATAATTATTTGAAATCCAAGTTTAGATGCTGCAACAGGTAATCTCTTGAAGTCCGGCTGCCATGGTATGCCGGGATGATGACCTGCCATTGCCATTAGCAGGGACAGGAAAATAAGGATGGTTCCTATGGCTCCAGGCAGAACAGTGCCAGGGAAAAACACTACTTCTGACACCAGTAGCAATACCCCAACTATGAACATTACCAATTCCCACATCCCGGCCAGTCCGGCAATATGGTAACCCCAGAACCAGATGGCGAGCAGTATAACACCTATTATGCCTGGCAAAATCACTCCCGGTGTTTTGAATTCTATGTAAAGGCCTAGTAGACCTCCTATCAGGAATATGGCTGAGAACATTTCGATATAACGTGCAATTTTCTCCGCTGCATCTATTTTCAAAGTGACAATCCTGCTTTTTGGGTGTCCTATTTTATCCAGCAGTGCATCAAGATTCTCCACTGTTCCCATCGAAAGAAGGGAGCGCTTTTCTTCTTCCTTACCGACCATTCGTTCAGCTTCGACGTTTGTCAGGGTTAATATCTGGTTGGAAGGACAAATAACTTCATTTTCAATTCTATATTCCGGACCGCGGCGGACCATGGCTTCTGCCAGCTTAGGATCATGATTCTTGCGTTGAGCGGTTGCGCGTATGAGTCCAGAGACAAATGAAACCATTTTCTCCTCGATCGATGACGGCATCTCCTGCGGGGAACCGATCGGCGACATAAGCAGTGGCATCGCATCACCGATACGGCTTCCGGGCGCCATATATATTTCGTCAGTTGCCAGGGAAATTATGGCTCCTGCGGAAATTGCATTTGGATTGACGAATGTATATGTCCTGATCTTTGTATTGGCGATTATGTCGATGATATCTTCTGCAGCGTCTACGCGTCCTCCAGGTGTATCCATATCAAGGATAATTGCCGATGCTCCCTCGGAGATTGCCTCGTCAATACCTCGGCGGACCACATAAACCAGGCCACGCTCGATCATGTCCTTAACCGGGATGACATAAACAACGTCATTTTTTGCAGGTTCTGCCTGTAAAGTTAAAACAGGAAGCAAGATGCTGACAATAATTAAGAAATAAATGTATCGTTTCATATGCTCGCATTATGCATTATTATATTATATATTTCCATATTAAACGTTAAGGAGGACATATTGAATTTAAGTGGTAAGACAGCTTTAGTTACGGGTGGTGCAGTGCGGATAGGACGTGCAATCTGCGAAGAACTGGCATCGAAGGGTTGTAATATTGTCATTCATTATAACCATTCGGTTGATGATGCCAAACTTCTTGCGACAAAAATCAAGAGCGAGAATGTCAATTCATGGCTGGTCAAAGGAGATTTATCTGCCGAAACTGGTTGCAAGGGGATTCTGAAAGACGCCGAAAGAAAAGCGGGAAGAATACACATTCTTGTTAATAATGCCGCTGTTTTCCATAAAGATGGGTTGATGTCCTCAACAGATCGCAAGCTTAAAGCCGAAATTGAGGTCAATCTACTTGCCCCCATGATGCTAATGAAGGAATTCGCACGGATGGTACTTCATGACTGCAAAGGGGAGGGGGATGCAGTAGCAGGGAAAGTTATAAATCTTCTTGATCGGAGAATCGCCGGTGCGGAGGTTGGTTGCCTCCCGTATCTTCTTTCAAAGAAAATGCTCGCTGAATTAACAAGGAGCGCTGCGTTGGAGCTGGCGCCTTATATCACGGTTAATGGGGTGGCCCCGGGAGCAATACTGCCGCCACCTGTTCATGATGAAAGAACTGTGGGTGGAAAAGGGGCAAAAGACAGGGTGCGCGATCTGGCCGGCAAGATTCCGATGAAATTCAGATGCAGTACTGGTGATGTTGCCAAGGCTGTTGTGTTTATGTTGGAGTCCGATGCACTAACGGGGCAGGTCATTTTTGTTGATGGAGGGCAGCATCTGGTCGGTACTGTTGCAGATGTGAGCTGAAAGGAGTTCCTGTGGATAAGATGCATATCAGCGGTTTAACATTGTTTTGCATAATAGGGACAAAGCCCGTTGAGCGAAAGAAAAAACAAAAGATTATCTTTGATGTTGTGCTTGAATGCGATACGAGCAAGGCTGGCCGGACAGATAACTTAAAGGATGCTGTAAATTATAAAACTCTTTCTGATCAAATTTTATCGCATGTTTGCCGGAGTAAATATTTTCTGATTGAAAAGCTGGCACATTGTGTTTCGAAAATATGCCTTTCCGTTCCTGGCGTGAAAGGAGTGACTGTTAAAGTTGAAAAGCCTGGAGCGCTTCAAATGGCGCGTAGTGCCTCTATAGAGATATATCGACGTCGTGGAGATAAATGATTCCGAAAGGACAATATCATTTTACCGGTGTTGCAGGGGTTGGCATGAGTTCAATTGCTCAAGTTGTTCTTGCCCAGGGTAATACTGTTACAGGATCCGACCGTGATAACGACTCCGGTAATGACTTGGAAGTTATCCGGAAACTCAAACTTTGCGGGGTTAAGTTTGTGCCGCAGGATGGTAGCGGTGTTAATCAGGATACGGCAGGGATCGTTGTCAGTACCGCCATAGAGAATGATAATCCCGATGTATTGAAAGCCCAGAGGTTTGGCGTGCCGCTGATTCACCGGGCAGATATGTTGGCTAGGCTTACCGAAGGAAACAGTTGTGTAGCGGTTACTGGCACATCAGGAAAGAGTACTGTTACCGGAATGATCGGGTGGATTCTTGATTCGTTGGGTGCTGATCCGGTTGTGGTTAATGGTGCGCCGGTCCTGAACTGGTGTGATGATTCGCATCTTGGGAATATGCGATATGGAGCATCTAGTTTATGGATTATTGAGGCTGATGAAAGTGATAAATCTCTTCTGCGGTATCATCCCGACTGGGCTGTAATTACGAATGTTTCAAAGGATCACTTTGAGCTTTCCGAAAGTGTTCAGCTTTTTAAGACATTTTCGGCCCAGGTTAAGAAAGGTATTGTCAGCATTATCGAGCAGCCTGACTTGTTCAAAGACTTCAATCCTCAGGTGTCGGATGAGGGCAGCAGTTTTGTATATCACGACACGGAATTCGTAGTACCATTACCAGGCCGGCATAATGCCGAAAATGCCTTGCATGCGGTGGTCATGTGCGAACGGTTGGGAAATTCCCTGAATAGCGTAAGGAGTGCATTAAAGGGGTTTAAAGGAATACAGCGGAGGCTTGAAAAGGTTGGTGAGGCCCGAGGGGTTACGATCATAGATGACTACGGACACAATCCAGCGAAGATCAGAGCCGCTTGGCTTGCAGTATCGCAGGCCCACAGGCGAGTTATAGGCATATGGCGCCCTCATGGTTATCGACCGCTCGCGAGCATGATGGATGAGCTGTCTTCCATGTTTGCTGAAGTTTGCAGACCGGATGATTGCCTGTATATTTTGCCGGTTTATGATGCTGGCGGTACGGCCGACAGGAGTATCAAATCTGAAAACCTGGTTAATGTTCTGAAGGAAATGAATCTTAACGTTGTGTACATGGCAGATGTTCAGGAGTTGGTCAAAGACGTAAGCAAACTTGCCTCGCATGGCGACGCTATTATGACTATGGGAGCACGCGATCCTCATTTGCCGGAACTGGCACGTAACATATTGCAGGCTATTCGTTCGAAGTGTTAGCTGTTTAGGTTATTTGCTTTGATTTCCTTGTTCGCGTCATACCCGGTTTTGAGCACAAATATCATGTAAATTATACCGCCAACCATTGCCCAGAACAGGGTTATGAGATATACCAGCAGCGAAAGTGCAAGAGCAGAGGGGGCTGGTACATTTAATGCGCCCAGAAGATATATTGCTGCACCTTCTCTCATCCCAAGCCCACCTGGAGTTATTGGTAGTCCCGCTATGGCATTGATTACAGGGAAAACCGTCAAGTAATCGATTAACCCAAGGTGGACACCGATCGATGCTCCGATAAAACAGATCACGCAGACAATAATGACATGATTCAGAAATGATAGTGCAATTGTTTTGCTTAGGACCACGGGATTCCTGATACACAGATGAAAGGCTTTATATGCTTTTGTAATAATCGCACCCAGGCGTGTACGTTTTTCCAGTCGCGAAAAAAAAGACCACTTCTCTACGAGATTTCTCCCAAAAACAATAAAGGTGCCTAGGGCTGTAATTGTAAGCAGTCCGAGGTTGAAAATAAGAGCCAATCGTGTTGCACGGTGAGCCAGAAAGAAATCCAGCCGGATGCACATCATAAGAATAGCCAGTATTATGAGCCCTAGTAGGCCCACGATTCTGTCAATGAAGACAGTCGACACAACCTCAGTTTTCTTGTCTGGTGTTTCCCTCGCAACATATACCGCCTTGATCAAGTCACCGCTCGTGGCGCCTGGCATAAACGAGCTGAAAAAATGACCGATAAAATACAGAACGAGTGCACGGGAAAAGGAAATGTTAAAGTTTTGAACCTTCAGCAAGAGTAACCACCGGAGAGTACATGAAAGCAGGCACAGGGGAAACAATAGTGTGCCGATTGTTAACAGGCGCCAGTTTTCGGCAGCAAGTAGAACTGTAGCTTTGAAGTCTTCAAGTTTCCCGCTGTGCGAGATGGTCATGAAAAAGAACACGATCAGGCCCATGCCCAGTGCGACCTGCAGCAAGGTGATAAGAGTTTTTTTCATCATTTAGAATTCCGCAAGGATATCTTCGAAAGTCTGAGACAGGGGGATGTTCGGTGTCCATCCTGTGTCCCCATGAATGCGGGTAATATCCAGGACGGGTGATGAATCAGTGGGACGGAAGAGTTCTTTATCTGTTACAACGACAGGTTGAACCTTGGCGATTTGACACAGTTCCTCGAAGGCGTTACGAATTGAAAGCATTCTGTTGGAGGAGATATTGTAGGCTGTTCCTGATTTACCGTTCTCGATAAGCAATCGATAGGCGGTGACAACATCGCGAACATCGGTAAAATCTCTGATACTTTCCATATTGCCGGCACGTATAGTGCCTTTTCCACCCGATGCCGACATTTTTTTTAACTGTTGTGCAAATGATGCGATGACAAACTGGGGTGATTGGCCAGGGCCGATGTGATTGTTAGGTCTGGCCGTCATTGCATGCATTTTGTGCATTCTGGCATATTCCAGCGTTGCTTCGTCGGCTGCAGCTTTTGAAATTGCATACAGGCTGACAGGAACCAAGGGCATATCCTCCTTGATGGGGAGTGGTGTCTTTATGCCGCCGTATACATGGGCTGTGGATACGTTCAGTATCCTTGCTTCGCTTGCGTGCTTTCTGAAGGTTTCCAGAAGGCGTAATGTTCCGACGACATTTATGGAAAACATTTTAGGAGCTTTATCTTTTGCCGCTGGTGCAAACGACATTGCGGCAAGGTGAACGCATGAATCAGGTTTAGTTGAGGATACGAGATCATCCATGCGGTTGGCATCCAGCAAGTCTCCGGTTACCTGCCGGCTCACACCTTTGATGGCTGAACTAAAAGTGGCATCAAAAGCAATTATTTCGTGTCCGTATTTAAGAAGTTCGGAAATCAGATGTTTTCCGACAAATCCTCCGGCTCCTGTGATAAGTACTCGCATCTATGATTTCCTCGATGTTTTGCCGGTTAAATACTGTTGCTTTTTTCTCTGGCGACCCGTTCCATGTCGGCGTTAACCATCATTTTAACCAGGCCTTCGAAGTCTACTTTTGGCTTCCACTTGAGAACCTTTCGTGCCTTGGTACTGTCACCGAGCAGGTGTTCCACTTCTGCAGGGCGCATGAACTTTGGGTCTATGACGACATGTTTTTTCCAGTTGAGACCGACGTGTTCAAATGCAACCTTTACCAGATCTTTGACAGAATGTGCGATGCCAGTGGCAATTACATAATCATCCGGTTGTTTTTGCTGGATCATCAACCACATTGCTTCTACATAATCACCAGCGAAACCCCAGTCTCTCTTTGAGTCCAAGTTGCCCATTCGCAGTTCCTTCTGCAGGCCCAGCTTAATTCTGGCAACGCCATCGGTAACCTTTCTGGTAACGAATTCAAGGCCGCGGCGTGGACTTTCATGGTTGAAAAGTATTCCGGAAACGGCAAACAGATCGTAGCTTTCGCGGTAGTTTACAGTGATATAGTGACCGTAAACCTTTGAGACACCGTACGGGCTTCTGGGGTAGAATGGCGTCAGTTCAGTTTGTGGCATTTCGCGTACCTTGCCGAACATTTCGCTGCTGGAAGCCTGATAGAATTTAGATTTAGGGCATGCCTTACGCATGGCTTCCAGTACACGTGTGACACCGAGGCCAGTGAACTCGCCTGTTAAGATAGGTTGGCTCCATGATGTCGGTACGAAAGACATTGCTGCTAGATTATATATTTCGTCAGGTTTAACCTCTGCGAATGTGTCAATCAGGGAGAGTTCGTCGAGGAGGTCAGCCTGGTGGAGCTCTATTTTGTCGATAAGATGGGATATTCTTTCAAATTTCTCAGTACTTGCTCGCCTTACCATGCCGTGAACCTGATATCCCTTACGAAGAAGAAATTCTGCGAGGTAGGATCCATCCTGTCCTGTAATACCTGTAATAAGAGCTCTTTTCATATAATTTTCCCTTTTATTTGCTTATGGGAATATCCCATGCTTCTGCCACAATTCTTTTTCCTTCAACTACTTCGGCAACTGGTAATCCTGGCGCCGGTTCAAAAACGAGAATAGTATCAGATCGAATTCCGCTTTTAAAGTCCTGAAAAATGATTTTTCCCGCTGGCGGCATAATGTGGTCATTGGCTGGCGGACGTACATCGTGAATATGCATTCCTACGAGCTTAGGGCTTAGTCGCTCAAACCACCGTTTGTGTCCAATAAAACCGAGATTCTGACGGATCTGGCCATGCCCCATATCATGCCAGTAGCCCAGGAATGGGGAGTCGAATCTCCTGAATATATCTTCCATTTCTGTTTCACATGGGATTGCTTCCCATGATGGAAGGTTTTCGATTCCCATCCTTATGTTGTTCTGTGTGAGAAATGGGATGAGTTCGTCTAGTGACCGATAAAGCTGGTCGAGATGTTCCTGGACTTTTTTTTCCCTGTGCATCATCAGCTTTAGTTTTATTTTGTCGTATGACGGTGAATATTGCTGCCCCTGCAGGCACATATCAATGAGGTCACGGGTCATGTGTTTCATATCAACATTACCCGCATGTACTACAACTGCCCTGGCACCTATTTCTGCGGCGAATTCGATCGTTCGTTTTGTATGCGTTACCGCGCTTTGTCTGCTTCTGCTATCCAGCCCTGTCAGGGGGAAGATTTCGGGATGACCGTATGGAGCACCTACGGGTACCGGGCAAAAGTTGTGAAGACTTGAGACTTTTATTGTACCCTGACTCACCATCCTTTTGACATCAGGTACAAGATCGATCGTGGTGTCATAACCCAGTTCAATAGTATCAAAGCCGGCGGCAAGAACCTGGTTAATCATGTCCTCGCCGGACCTGCTCTTTCCTGCTATCCAATGGGTTGATATAGAAAATGTCATAACGAAAAAAAGGCTCCCTGCCATGGGCAGGGAGCCGTAAAGAGAACCAAATCATTACTTACATCATGGTGGTTGTCGCCATCATGCGCGCTCTTGCACGTGCTGCCTTGCGCCGTTTCTTTTCGCTGGGCTTTTCAAAGTAACGACCGGCACGAACCTGCTTCATCATGCCTTCCTTGTCCATTATCTTTTTGAGCCTTTTCAGCGCTCTGTCAACGGCTTCACCTTTTCTAAGTTTCACTTGAATCACGGTATGAGATCACTCTCCCTTCCAGTTCAGGCAGGTACCTGTAAGTTCTGGCCTGCCAGTAAATCAAAACGTCGTGAAACTAGTTAAAACTACATCGGATGTCAAATAGTAATACCCCTTTAAACCCGTTATTTTCTCACCTTGCATAGCCTATTCCGGATAGATATTCTTAACGGATTTCTGCATGAAACAGGATCTTGTATGGATAACACCAAGGAAAGTGAAAAGGACGAAGTTGAGCAATCAGGCAGGCGCCTTCCACGCCATGTCAAGAGTTTGCTCGGGTTCCAGTTTTTTAATTCAATAAACTTTACAATTGCAATCGGGACTCCAATGGTCCTTATGGCAAAATTCCTTGGTGCATCCGAAGCCATAATTGGATTGTTAATATCGCTGACTCCATTTTTCAATATACTGCAATTGCCGGCGGCTACGCTTGCCGAACACTGGGGATATAAACGGCTTATGCTCGCCGGCTGGCGTACAAGGACGTACCTGCTGTTTTTGCTTGCCCCATTGCCATTTCTGGTCGGGAGAGTGCCATCGCCTGTTCTTGTTGCCGTAATGTTTCTTGTGATGCTCGGTTACAATATCAGCAGGGGCTTCTCCTCAGGTTCATGGTATCCATGGTTGAAGGAGATCCTTCCGGAGAAGTTAAGGGGCACTTATTTTGGAGTTGAGAGTCGTATAATCAATGCAGGTGTGCTTGTGACGCTTCTGACGACATCCATGTTCCTGGGCAAGTCTGCGGCGGGATATCAGTTCGGATTGCTTACGGTAGTTGCGGCAATTGCGGGCATTATGAGTCTGGGTTTTCTCAAGAATGCACCAGGCGGTGAACCTGTTAGAAATGCCAGGGACATAGGGCTGTTTGCAGTTCTTGCAGAAGTGCTCGGCATCTGGAAGCATAAACCTTTCTTTAAAATAACTGTGCTTGCCTCCATTCACAGTTTTGCCTTGTCGGCGATTCCTGGTTTTCTTGTTGTTTACCTCTCGGACCGCTTCTTAATGGCTGATAACTCCATAATTTTCGTCAGTGCAGCATCAACGGCTGGTTCTCTGATTATGGCGCCGACATTGGGCCGCCTAAGTGACCGATTTGGGAGCAGACCGATAATCAGGCTTGGTATTATCAGTAATTTGATCCTGTTGTTTTTCTGGGTCATCGTCGGCAGCAGGAAGGACCTGGTGAATGTGCCTACCATCGCATGTGCTTATTTTCTTTTCGGAGTGGCTGGATCAAGTTATGGGATCCCAATGCTAAGGTTTGTTTTCGGGAGTTGTCCGAAAGGCCGTGAAACCGTTGGCTTTTCGATTTTTCAGGTTACTGTTTCCCTTTTCAGCGGGGCGGCTCCAATTGTGTGGGGTTTTTTGATTGAATTTATGCATGCCCATACTTCTTTGGATCCTTTCATGATCATGTTTGGTACATCTCTTGTCCTTTTAGTCGCAGCCAATATTTTTCTTTCTTCGTTGAAGGAACAGGACTCTATCAGAACGGTCACTATGATCGGTAAGCTGCTTATTGAGTTACCTGCAAAGCTTGTCACTGTGTTTAGACCTGAGGGGGTGGGTGAGAATTGAAGTTTTTTAATGTTAACAGGGCGAATTGTAAATACCGGCATGTAAAAGATGTTTTTCTGTTCGACTTTCGTCTGGTAATTAGTGATATTGTCCGGCCTGTGATGGAAAGGAATCAGTCTTAATCTGATGTTTTGAGGTTTTTAAAGATGAATGGTTGCGTAGTAATAGAGGGTGGCGTGACAGCGCCAAAGGGTTATAAAGCTGGTGCAGTTCAGGCGGGCATAAAGTATCCCAAGCCTGATATGGCCATGATTTTATCGGATAAGCCTGCGGTCATTGCAGGTACATTTACGCGAAACAAGATTCAGGGGGCTCATGTCAAGTTGTGCAGGGAAAGGCTTATTTCCAGGAAGGCCCAGGCGATTGTCGTTAACAGTGGTTGCGCCAATGCCTGTGTTGGACCACAGGGTATTCACGATGCAATGAAAATGGCAAAGATAGCCGGCACGTCTCTTCACATTAATGAAAAGCTTGTTTTTGTTTGCTCAACCGGCACCATTGGAATTCCACTTCCTATGGATAAGATTGAAAAGGGCATAGTGGAAGCAGTCAAGGTTCTTTCGGTGGATGGTGGAAATGCCGCTGCGAAGGCAATTATGACCACGGATACAGTGGATAAGCAGTATGCGGTAGAGGTCTTGATTAATGGCACAGCTGTCAGGGTTGGTGGCATGGCAAAGGGCGCCGGAATGATAGAGCCGAACATGGCTACCATGCTTTCATTTATAACCACAGATGCTGCTGTTGAGCCAAAAGCGCTCCAGACTTGTCTCAGTGCGGCAGTGGCAGAAAGTTTCAACAGGATTTCAGTTGATGGTGACCAGAGCTGTAACGATACTGTGCTTCTCATGGCGAATGGATTCGCAGGCAACAAGATTTTGGATTCAAAGGATCCTGAATGGGCCGTGTTCTGCGATGCCGTCAATGTTGTGGCTAAAGAATTAGCCATGAAAATTGTGAGGGATGGTGAAGGCTCAACTAAGTTCGTTACCGTGACAGTGAGCGGGGCTGTGTCTAACACGCAGGCAAAAATGGCAACTAGGGCCATTGCAAATTCGCTTCTGGTTAAGACATCTTGGTTTGGCGGTGATCCCAACTGGGGGAGAATAATTGATGCCGTAGGTTATTCAGGTGCAGAAGTTATAGAAGACCAGGTGGATATAAGTTTTAATGATCTCATGGCTGTCAAAGGCGGACGCAAGGCTACTGGTGTTTCAATCAAAGATCTTGAAAAGATCATTGCGCAGAAAACTTTTACCATAGAAGTGAATTTGAATCTGGGAAAAGGCAAAGATTTTGTATACACGTGTGATTGCAGTGAAGAGTATGTGAAAATCAATGCTGAGTACATGACTTGACGAGTCTTTGAGATTGTAATTCCGGTATCAAGGGTTAAGGAAAAGAATGCAGGAATCTATTAGAAAAGCCGAAGTTCTTATTGAAGCGTTGCCGTATATTCAGCAGTTCCGTGGTGAAATCATAGTAATTAAATTCGGTGGCAGCGCGATGGAGAATAAGGACAATGTTGAAAGCGTGCTGTCGGATATTACTTTCATGGAGTGTGTCGGCATGCTCCCCGTCGTTGTGCATGGTGGTGGAAAAGCAATATCGCGCAGTATGAAGGAGCACGGAATCGAAGCCAGGTTTATCCAGGGGCTACGGGTCACATGCGAGAAAACGATCAGTGTTGTGCAAAAAGTAATGAACGAGGAAATTAATCCTGGTATCGTTGCAATGCTCCAGAAGATGGGTGCAAGAGCTGAAGGTTTGCATGGTGAGGATATCTTTTCGGTGATAAGAAAACGAGCAATCAATCCCGAGACTGGAGAAGAGTTTGACCTTGGTTATGTTGGAGAGCCTCTTGGCGTCGATACCGGTCCGATACGTTTAATGCTGGAAAAGGGTGTGATTCCTGTCATCACACCTCTTGGCGTCGGCCCTGACGGAAAGATTCACAACGTGAACGCTGATACTGCCGGGGGAGTTGTTGCAAAGGCGCTTAAGGCGAGGAAGTTAGCGTACCTTTCGGATGTGCCTGGCTTGCTGAGTAATCGCAAAGACCCTGACTCTCTTTTGACTACTTTGAATGTTGTAAATGTTGAAGATCTGATTAATAAAGGTGTAATCGATGGCGGCATGCTCCCGAAGGTTCAGAGCGGGGTTGAGGCATTGCGTGCCGGGGTAAAGAAAGTTCACATGATTGATGGGCGGATGCCTCATTCGCTTCTACTGGAAATATTCACCGATAAAGGTGTAGGAACGGAGATAATTAGGGATGAGTAAGACAGAAGAAATCAAAGAGTTGTACGGTAAATATGTAATGCAGACATATGCGCAGAGTCTTGTGCTTGCGAAGGGCAAGGGGACGAAGGTATGGGATACTGACGGGAAGGTCTATCTTGATTTTCTTTCCGGTATATCGGTGTTGAATGTCGGGCATTCGCATCCGGCGGTGGTTAAGGCTATACAGGATCAGGTTGCCAAGCTGACTCATGTCTCCAACCTTTATTATAATGAGAACCAGGCAAAACTGGCGGAGAAGCTTTCGAGTCTTTCTTTTGGAGGCAAATGTTTCTTTTGTAATTCAGGCGCCGAGGCGAATGAAGCCCAGATTAAGCTTGCCAGGCTGTGGGGCCATGAGAAGGGCAAGTACCGTGTAATCAGCATGAAGAATTCCTTCCATGGCAGGACTCTTGCCACAGCTGCGGCGACTGGCCAGACCAAGATCCAGAAGGGGTTTGAACCAATGCCCGAAGGTTTTGTGTATGCTGAGTTCAATAACATCGATTCAGTCAAGGAATTGGTTGACGACAAGACTGTTGCCATATTGGTGGAGGCAGTACAGGGCGAAGGTGGAATTATTCCGGCAACGGATGAATTCATGCAGGGTGTGCGGGCGCTTTGTGACGAAAAGGATCTCCTCATGCTTTGTGACGAGGTGCAGTGTGGCATGGGCAGGACCGGTGACTGGTTCGCATTTCAGGTCTCAGGTGTCGAGCCTGATTGTTTCTCCCTGGCCAAGGCGCTTGGCAGCGGGTATCCGATCGGTGCCATAGTCAGCAATGAGAAGCTTGCCAATGTGTTCCAGCCTGGAAAACATGCAAGCACCTTCGGCGGTACACCGCTTGCCTGTGCAGCAGCATTGGCAACGATTGAGGTAATTGAAGAAGAAGAACTTCTTGATGCAGCAACAAGGTCCGGAGATTTGTTCAAGGAAGGTTTGGAAGCGTTCATTGAGAAGTATCCACATGCCAAGGAAGTCAGGGGTAGAGGCCTTATGTTGGGTATGGAGTTCGATGAGCCGGTCAAGCCTCTTGTTGACAAAATGACCGAAATGGGTTTGATCGCGCTTGCTACTGCCGAGAAAGTAGTCAGATTCCTCCCTCCTCTAAACGTCAAGGATGGTGAAATCGAAGAAGCTTTGGACATCATCGAAGATTCATTGGCTGAAATTTATGGTTCTCAAACCGCCCAGGAGGAAGCAGGCGCATGAGGCTGGAAGAAGTGCGGAAGGATAAAATAGGCATCTGTGTTTCTGGTGGATTGGACAGTCGAACATTGACCAGAAAGTTCGTCGACATGGGGATCGACGTAACATGTTTTGTTGCCGATCTCGCACAGCCGGACGAGCCTAATATCAAGAGTGTTTCGGCAAAGATGGCGCCCTGCGGCGCCAGTACGGTAATTGTAGACCTCAAAGATGAGATGGCTGCAGCATGCTTTGAAGTAATAAAGGCCCAGGCCATGTATGATGGTGGCTACTGGAATTCTACTGGTATCGCCAGAGCGGTGACAGTTAAGGGACTTTTGCCGGAGATGAAGAAGAAGGGATGTACGGTTCTTGTTCATGGCGCTACAGGGCGTGGCAATGATCAGATGCGTTTTGAGCGTTATACCAATGTGCTTGCACCAGAAATGAAAGTGTTTGCTCCGTGGCGTGATCCGGGTTTCCTTCAGGAATTTCCAGGCAGAAAACAGATGGTGGAGTTCCTTAACAAGGCCGGGATCGAAGCTGCATTAGGTGCCAAGAAACGTTATTCGACAGATGCCAATCTGGCCGGTATATCGTATGAAGCAGAAGATCTTGAGAGCATGAAAACGGCTTGCACGATTGTTAAGCCGCAGATGGGTGTGTGGCCCAAGGATGCGCCAGATAAACCGGAAAGATTCAGTGTCAGGTTCGAAAAGGGATATGCGGTCAAAATCGACGGAAAAAAAGTGATCCCTTTGAAAGCAATGATGGATGCAAACTTGATAGGGGGACGGAATGGAATAGGCATCAAGAATGCTCTTGAAAATCGTATTATTGGTACGAAGAGCCGTGGGGTATATGAGGCGCCTGGCATGGAGCTTTTGGGATACTGTCTGATGCAGATTTACAATGCTGTTCTCGATCGCCGGGCCATGGAGTTATTTAAAGATCTTTCAGGTCTTATAGCACGTCAGGTTTATGATGGACGGTATTATGATCCGACTACAAGGGCGGCACAGTCGGCAGTTGATGTTCTGGCTTCTTTTGCGACCGGAACAGTCACTGTCGAGTTGTATAAAGGGAATATACATTTCATAAGTCTGACTGATTGTCACGCATCTCTCTACAACGAAGAAGACTCTTCCATGGAAGCCAGCAAAGGACTGAATCCTGTCAGTTCACAAGGATTTGCCGAAATACAAAGTGTTGAGGCAAAGTCTCTGGCCAAAGCAGGTCAGATAAAAATATAGTTTACCTTCTACCAGGATGACTTTCGTGAAAACCGCAAACAAAATACCGGTTGTTATGACTGTGGCAGGGTCTGACAGTGGTGGTGGAGCAGGTATTCAGGCTGATTTGAAGGTTTTTTCTGCGCTGAATGTATTCGGCACAACGGCTATTACTTGTATAACCGCGCAGAATCCTGCAAAAGTTGCCGGCGTTGATGCCATTGATTCTGCAATGGTTGCATTGCAGATGAAGACGGTCTTTTCTGCATTTCCAGTTAAGGCTGTAAAAACAGGCATGCTCTACTCTACGGGGGTTATTCGTGTTGTTGCCCATGAACTTGCCAGGAAAAAGCTGAACATACTGGTTGTTGATCCTGTAATGATTGCCACGTCTGGTGGACGACTGATCCAGAAACATGCTTTTATTGCCATGTGTTCAGAAATTTTGCCGCTAGCAACGGTTATAACACCAAATATTCCTGAAGCTGAACAGCTCGCTAACAGCCGGATAACGACTTTGGATGAAATGAAAAATGCGGCAATGACTATCCAGAAAAAATTTGGTGCGGCATGTGTGCTTAAGGGGGGACACTTGGATTTAAAGACAGGACTGAATAAGGATGATGTTCTTGATGTCCTTTGCTGCGGGAGGGATATAACCGAGTTTCGTGTCCGACGCGTTATAACGAGCAGTACGCATGGAACCGGCTGTCGATTCTCTGCGGCTTTGACGGCATACCTGGCAAAAGGAGCACCACTCCACACTGCGGTCGGCATGTCGCAGAAATTTGTAGCACATACTTTGCAGGATCAGCTTTATGTCGGGAAATAGGCCTGCTATCTCCTGATAATATCTATCAGTTCGTCACGCTTCTGTTCCATGAGGTCTTTAGTTCTGGCTTCAAGATTAAGGCGTATAAGAGGCTCGGTGTTGGATGCACGTACATTAAACCACCAGTCCTTATATTCGACACTTACGCCATCTAGTTCAATCATTATTCCGTCGTTGAACTTATTTTTCAGGATATCGAGTACCGTAGTTGTATTTTTGACTTCTGAATTGATTTCGCCACTAGCGAAATAACGTTTGATAGGCTTGATGAGCTCTGAGAGAGGTTTCTTGCTCTTGCTGACTATATTGGCGACACATATGACAGCCATGGATGAACTTTCTGTGAAGTAGTTATCGCGGAAATAATAATGCCCTGAGAGTTCCCCCGCAAATATAGCATTGTTCTCACGCATTTGCTGTTTTATGAATGCGTGACCTACACGGCTCATCATCGGGGTTCCACCATTCTGGTCTATCACTTCTTTGACAGCCCAACTGCTGCGAAGGTCGTAGAATATGACGCCCTTTTCCCTTGTCAAAATATCCTGGGCGATCAGTGCAGTAATCATATCCATCGCTACTATTTCACCTTTTTCGTCAATAAAGCCGACTCGATCGGCGTCGCCATCAAAAGCGGCGCCGAACGCATATTTGCCTGAACGAATCTTATGTTGCAAAGCCTTGAGCGTCTCAACATTAAGAGGATTTGCCTCATGATTCGGAAAAGTTCCGTCTAAAATATCGAACATAGGGTCTATTTCAACAATTCCAGAAAGGGCTCTGGCTTCGTAAATACCCATGGAGTTTGCCATATCAACTGCGATTTTAAGTGGATATTTGACATCTGCAAGTTTTCGAACATGAGCGCAATATGCGGCTATTACGTCGTATTTCGAAACAGTTCCAGGTGTTTTAGACTCTGGGTCAAATGTCTTGTTGTTCACGATTTTTTCTATATCTTGAATGCCTGTGGTTCCGCTTATTGGAACAGCACCTTTACGGGAGAGCTTCATGCCGTTCCATTCTCCAGGATTGTGTGATGCCGTGATCATTATACCTGCATCAGCTCCAAGCATCCCGTTGGCGTGGTATGACATAGGGGTTGAGCACATTCCCAAATCAATAACATCTGCACCCTGCATGGTTAAACCACGGCAAATAGCCAGGAAAAGTGGCTCAGAGTGGGGGCGCATATCTCGTCCGATCACTACTTTCTTGCACTTAAGAAAGGTGGCAAAAGCGCGGCCGATTTTGAAAGCAATGTCTTCGTTAATGGTTTTGCCGTAAATACCTCGTATGTCGTAAGCTTTGAATATGCCAGCCATTATAGTTTCCTCATATTGGGTGTTCTGTTAGATTTAATAGTGTTTCTTATATTATGGATCGGCGATGCTTAATTCAAGCAAGATATGGAGCATTATGACCATTTTAGTCCTGAATAAAATAAAAGGGAAATAGTATGACGGAAAAAGCAAATCGCAGAGATGATTACCTTGTATGGATCGATTGCGAAATGACCGGGCTTGATCCGGAAAAACATGTTTTGCTGGAGATTGCATCTATTATTACAAATAGTGATCTTGCGGTGATTGCTGAAGGACCAGTCCTGGCAATTAAGCAAAGTGAAGTCGAGTTAAAGAAAATGGACAACTGGTGCCGTCGAACACATAGAGCAAGCGGGCTTTTGGATCGTGTTCGTAACGAGGGGGTAAGTCTTATGAGGGCAGAAAGGAAGACTCTTGCATTTCTCAAACATTATTGCTTAAAGGGGGCAGCTCCTCTCTGTGGAAATTCAATCGGACAGGATAAACGTTTCCTTGTCAAATATATGCCCGCCCTGCACAATTTCTTTCACTACAAAGTTATTGATGTGAGTTCTGTAAAATTGATTGTTTCCAGGTGGTACGGCAAGAAATATTCGCCTCCCGAGAAGAAAGAATTGCATCGGGCGCTATCTGACATCAAAGAGTCTATTGCAGAACTGGCTTATTACCGCGATCACGTGTTTGTTAAAAGATAGTCGGTGGATCTTTTGTGTTCTCAATGACTTGACGCTGCAAATCCTGATGAATTGTTTGAGTATAAAGAGTTATTGATAGGTGCAGTTCTATGATGTACTTTATCAGCTCATTTTTACCAGGAAGGCTGTGTTATGTATAAGCCGATATCGAATAAAATAGATTTTGCAGAAATGGAACGTGAGATTCTTTCCTTTTGGGGTAAAGATTCTACGTTCTTTAAATCCATGGCAGAAAGAAAAACGTGCCCGGAATTCGTATTTTACGATGGGCCGCCATTTGCTACTGGGCTTCCTCATTACGGGCATCTTCTGGCAGGTACCATTAAGGACATCGTGCCGCGTTACCAGACAATGCGAGGACACTATGTTGACAGGCGTTTTGGGTGGGATTGTCATGGCCTTCCGGTTGAGTATGAAGTTGAGCAGGATCTCAAGATCAGCGGCAAGACGGAAATTGAGAAGATGGGCGTTGATAAATTTAATGAGACTTGTCGTGGCATAGTTCTCCGGTATACACGCGAGTGGCGTGAAATTGTTACAAGGATGGGGCGCTGGGTTGATTTTGACAGGGATTACAAGACAATGGAGCCGACCTACATGGAATCAATCTGGTGGGTCTTTAAGTCCTTATGGGAGAAGGGGCTCATTTATGAAGGATCAAAAATTCTCCCTTACTGTCCACGATGTTCTACTCCTTTGTCGAACTTTGAAACGAATCAGGGTTACCGTGATGTCACGGATCCAGCCATAACAATCAGGTTTAAACTGGATAAGGAGCCAAATAGCTATGTTCTGGCTTGGACAACAACCCCGTGGACTCTTCCCTCTAATATGGCGTTGGCTGTGGGCAAGGATATAACGTATGTGAAGGTCAAAGAGAAGGATGCCGCATATTACTTGGCCAAGGATCGATTTGTTGAATACTACAAGAAACCCGAGCAGTACGAATCTGTTTCCGAAGTTAAGGGAGCTGATCTTGTTGGTCTGACTTACGAGCCGCTTTTTCCGTATTTTGCCGACAAAAAGGCAGAAGGTGCCTTTAGGGTTGTCAGCGCTGATTTTGTTTCAACAGAAGACGGTACAGGAGTTGTTCATATTGCTCCTGGATTTGGCGAGGATGACTATCGTCTTGGACTTATGGAGAGAATTCCGGCTGTTTGTCCAGTAGACGAGGAAGGTCGTTTTACAGCCGTAATTAAAGACTATATCGGGCAGGAAGTTAAAAAGGCAGATCATGCTATCCTCGCAAGACTTAAGGATGAGAAAAAACTGGTTCACCGTTCTCAAATTCTTCACAGTTATCCGCATTGCTGGAGGTGTGATACGCCTCTGATTTACCGGGCTATTTCTACATGGTTTGTCAAAGTTGAACAGATAAAGGACAGACTGATAGAAGCCAACAAGCAGGTGCACTGGGTCCCTGAACATCTCCGGGATGGTCGTTTTGGGAAATGGCTTGAAGGTGCAAGGGACTGGGCGATTTCACGCAATAGGTATTGGGGAACGCCTTTGCCTGTCTGGCGAAGTAAGGACGGGGAAGAACTTTTATGTGTTGGCTCTATCAAAGAACTGGAACAGCTGTGCGGCTGCAAGGTCGGTGATTTGCATAAACATAATGTCGATAAGCTTGAAATTCCTTCAAAAAAAGGGAAAGGGAGCCTCAAGAGGATTCCAGAAGTGCTCGACTGTTGGTTTGAAAGTGGTGCGATGCCTTATGCTCAGGCTCATTATCCTTTTGAAAATAAGGAACACTTTGAAAAAC
>Ga0156394_1017_pt1 | contig 21562 bp, 29 predicted proteins | sample RifOxyA3_FD_108038 | JGI IMG/M metagenome (GOLD analysis project Ga0156394, IMG submission 108038) | Lentisphaerae bacterium RIFOXYA12_FULL_48_11 | reverse complement strand
TGTGCCTTGTGGCCCCGATAGAGGCTGATAGTCGCAAATATCTTATTGCCACAGGTTGGTCGACAACGACAGCGCTGAAAGCACAAGAGCGCGGCAAGGGAAATGATGTGGTCATTGAACGCACGGACTATGGGTTTCTTCCCAAACGAACAAAACAGTTCTTCTCGCAGATCGAGGAAACCGTGTATTGGAAAGCCTCAAACATAACTTTGCCCAAGTTACAGAAAGCTGACATTGATGCAGGCAAATCTGAAAATCAGAGTCCTGCTCATTACCTGGTGGCTCCAAACATTCACATTCCGGCTCCGAAACCGCACTTTCAGATATGACCTCATCGTCACAAATACTTGCACCAACCTTTGCCTGTCGACTTGAAGAGTGGCTTGATTATCCCAAGGAAGTCGGCCCTCTATATGCTACAAAGATAAGTCCATCATTAGGGCTATCATTTCGCATCGCCGGGCGGCTCCCTCTCTGGACTCATGGAGAAACTGGCAATGTCAGCGCCAGAATAACCATCAGCGTCTCGCCAGAATGGATGGAATCACCTCCATCTGTGCAAGTCCATGAGCAATTCATGCGCCCCGGATTAGACTGGCACGCCAGCTCAGATATTAAGCTGTGCTATGTTCTAGCCACGGAATGGGCCGATACACTTTCCCAACTAGAATCTCATTCGCACTCGCATGAGTATTTGCTCTCCTCGGCAGTGGCCTGGTGCTTTGCCTCAATTGACAGCCTGTGCGTAAGACATCTGATAGCCCATCGTCAACATCTTACGCATTGGCCGGCTCAATGGGACTATTACAGCCATTTCGACAAAGGTGTTCAGGAATACATTTCAAATAGAAACGCAAGACAAAGAAAGGCAGGTAGTAAATGACTCATCACAAGAACGACTTATCGCAGATGCAGAATGCTCTGCTATCAACAACGATTGAACATGCACAAAGAGGTTACCAGAATGCACAGGAAACCATCAGATTCGTCGACACAAAAACAGGCGTTCTCACCGGCCTTTGTTGCCTCTTGCTTGGTGCCGGTCTAGAGTTGATAAAGACATGTCTTGCTATCGGTGTCTATAAAGCACCCTTCAATGGTCATGCAATTGATTCCTGGTGCATCGTTGCTGGCATCGCATTGCTCATATTTGCGATCTCAGGTATAGGTTGTATCATAGCTTCCATACACAGTCTCACTGCTCGACCACCCTTGGCCTCCACGGGATTCACAGTGCTGTTTCCATTCTTTACGCCACCCGCGCGGTCCACTGCGGAGGAATATGCCAGGAAGATTGTTGTCGGCATGAAGGAGTCCGAGATTGCAGAGGAGTATCAAAATCAAATCATCTCGGTTGGCGCCATCCTAGAAGAAAAATGCAAATGGCATCGCCGGGCAGTTCTATATTTTCGCGCCGAAGTTCTGAGTCTCTTCGCTCTTGGCGCAGCCGTTTTCTTGTTTTCACATTTTTCAAAACTATGAACATATGAGAATAAAACAGAAAGGAGGTGAAAACCATGGCAAAAGATGCACTAGGCATGCGCGGCTATCGATCTCGGAATGAGAACGGTCACTTGCGTGATACACGGGACGACAAGCACGTCGCCACGTTGGAGAAGCAGTATGACCGCGATTTCGGTGTCCGCAAAGACATGCATGTAGGCACTCTCTTGAAAGAAACTGGAAAGGCGTCAGTCAATGACCTCATTCACAGCAATATCGGCAAGTAGTTGTGCGCGAACACGCGCTGTGTTGTTCGGTTGCAGGGAACACCAGCGCGTTTCTTTAAACTAAACCTGCTTATTGATAAAGGAAAAAGAAATATGAGTGGAGAAAATAGTCAGAACGGTATCAATGTGCACTTACCATATAATAGGCTCGGAATTCTGGACCGCTGCAAAGGCAGTGGGATTGCTTGGGTCAGAATTGATCTGAACTGGGATAGTATCGAACTTAGCAAAGGGCAGTGTAATTTTGATCAGGCAAATTTAGTAGTCCAGAAGGCCAAGGCACTCGGACTAAATATATTTGCGACATTGGCATATTCCCCGAAATGGGCGAATGGAAGCAAAGAACATCAATACCCTCCAGTTGACGCCCAGGATTGGGGTAGGTTTGTGACAAATGTTGTGACTCACTTCAAAAACGATATTAAGCACTGGGGCATTTGGAATGAGCCAAACTTGCCCAGTTTCTTCGGCGGTACGTTTGATGAGTACATATCTAAGATTCTGATCGTTGGGGCAAAGGCTGCCAAGAATGCAGATCCATCCTGCAAAGTGCTTGGACCTGATTTGTCGAGTTACATCGATAAGAACAATGCTGGTAGTAGCTGGTGTATATGGCTGAAGCGTATTCTTCAGAATTCAGAAGCAAGAGATTGTATTGATATAATTAGTCACCATATATATAGCTGGCCAGATAAACCTGTCGAATTCTTTTTTTGGAACAGGATGGAGCAGGATGTGTTCCGGCAACTCGATGGAACTTCTCGTATAGGAGATAAATGGTCGGAGAGTCTAAAGTCTATTCTTGAGGGATGTGGATCATCAAAGAAGGAAGTTTGGATTACTGAAACCGGACGTGAATGGAAGGGTGCCGGCGGAAAAGAAATCGGCCTGACTGCTCAAGGGAAATTATATCCTGCCTTTTTGAATAGCATGGCGAAGCGGAGCTGGATGAAGAAGGTGTTCTTTTATGAAGTCCTAGATGACTCGAAAGTCGTCACGCCCATGTATTTCGGTATTTTGAACGAGGATGCGAGTTTCTCTCCAAGACCGGCAATGCAGGAATACAGTAAGTGGATAAAGGATCATTTGTCTGTTTGAAAACGACGGTTTAATTAAGCAATAGCAGAGAAGGGGGCAATATATGCGGAAAGTTGTCTGTTCTTTTAAAACAATACTGACAATATCATGTGCCACGCTTCTGGCTGGATGTATCACGCTATCGAATTATTCAGCGACGAGTTATGAGCATCTCACTCAGTTGAAAGCATATCACATTAAATTCATTGATGATTTTACCTCTGAGTTGTCGCAATCAATCGACAAGCTGAATATTCAGGCAGCTGCCAGTGCTGGCGATTTGAAATTTCGCGAGGCAGAAGAATATGCAGACGGCATGAAAGATGGATCGCGAACTTTCAACATTAAAGTGCTTCATGGCACATTCAATGATGACGTTGAGTGGCTGAGGAAGGGTCAGACCTTTCGCAAAACATATGCAGAAGAACTGAAAATGATTCGCAAGTCATCGTATGATCAGGCGATAAAGGGAGAGAAAATCAGGGCTGGATCGACAGACTGAATGTTTATAGGAGATTCATATGAAAGACATCAATGAGATTCTAGATGCGATTAAGGATAAGTCCATCGAGGAACTCAAAAGTGAGTTTAAAGGTCTTCTTAAAGAAGCCAGCGGCGATAGTCTCGATTTTGTGAAGAAATCAGCCGCCAGTACAGTTCGTTGGCTATCACTGAAAGCCGAAGGACAGTTGTCCGAGGAGGAGGTCAAAAGTCTTTTGGAAGCTAAGAAGAAGGAGGCCCTGGTGTTTATGAATACTCAGTCAATTGTTGCCAGGGCGAGGATTCAGAAATTGGTATGTAGACTTCTTGATATTGCCGTTAATTCGCTTTTGTCAGCGTTATAACCGGTCTTGTATGCCGAATTTCTTGATCTGTTGTGAAAATGACATTATTCCTGGAGGAAAGTAATTTATGGAATACGTGATTGTCGATTTCCCCGAGTCCAGGACTGTGGTTATGGATGGCAAAGGAAACGGGAAGACCAACAAAACCATGGATGTTGAGGAAGGTACACACATTTTCAAACTGGCCGATCCGAAGGACTACAAACCGAGACAGGTTACGCGCGTAATCAAAAATACGACGATGGTCAAACCTGAGGAGGTGATCTTTGAGAAGAAATAAGTCGATTCTCTGGCTTAGTATCGTCCTCTTGTTTGCAGGTTGCGCATATTATCCGGTCAATCCCAAGCTCAGCCATTTTGATGACAAAAATGGATATCGTTTCGAGAATCTTCCAGCTACGGCAGAAAACTCCGATAAAGTATTTGTTGTCCTGACCTTCTCTGGAGGGGGAACGCGTGCAGCAGCGCTTACATACAGTGTTCTCCGGCAATTATCCAACACCGTAGTGTATATAGACGGAAAGCCCAGACGCCTACTTGATGAGGTGGATGTAATTTCTTCTGTTTCTGGTGGCAGTTTTACTGCGGCCTATTATGCTCTATATGGGGATCGCATTTTCAGTGATTTCGAAGCACGTTTTCTTAAGAAAGATATTCAGGGTGCTCTTAAATGGCGTCTCTTCTCTCCAATCAACTGGGTCCGCTTGGCATCACCAACATTCAGTCGTATTGATATGGCAGCAGAATATTATGACCGGTATATCTTCGATTATCACACATTTGGTGATCTGGCGAAGAAGGGGCATCGCCCCTTTATTACCATTAATGCCACTGATATGTCGTTGGGCGCGCGATTTGAATTTTCTCAGGACCAATTCGACTGGTTGTATTCAAACCTGTCAGGTGTTTCTGTTGCACGGGCTGTAGCGGCTTCATCAGCGTTTCCTGGACTATTTTGCCCCATTACATTTCGCAACCATTCTCATGAACCTGATTATCGTGAACCTGGATGGGTGAAACCTGCTTTACATGACAGTGAAAATGCGCCGGTACGGTATAGGAAAGCTTTGGATGTCAGATCATATGGCGACTCTAATCGTCGTCCATACATTCATCTCCTCGACGGCGGTCTCTCTGATAATATTGGATTACGCGGAACTCTGCGTTCATTGGAATCAACCGATGGCGGATGGAGTCTGACGCAGATGAGGAATATGGAAAAGGTACAGAAGATTGTTATTGTCACCGTAAATGCCCAAGACGAATCCGTTGTTTCTTGGGACAAGCAAAAGTCTCCGCCAGGGTTGAAATCGGTTCTATCGGTTGTGGCTTTTAAGCCGATGGAGAATTATTCCTTTGATAGCATGTTGATGTTGAAGCAGGATATTGACCGTTTAACTCAGGACGCAAGAACCAGAAAAGATTTTGAAGAACTACTCAGGAAGAACTGCCCTGATGCCAAATTGCCAGGCGGAGATCGAAATGATGTACAGTTTTATCGCATTAATGTGAGTTTTGACGGAATTAAAGATGAGGCAGAACGCAATTTCTTCAAAAGTATTAAAACGTCTTTTTCTCTGCCTTCTGAAACCGTTGATCGATTATGTAACGTTGGCAAGAAGCTCCTCAGTGAGTCCGCAGAGTTTCAACGATTGTTACATGACTTGTGTCAATAATAGGTCCTCTTCAACGTGGCGGTGGTCTCAGTGGGAGTGTCATAACCACTTCTGGTGTTAACGTTATGCCAGCAAACTGGCCTTACAGGTATAATGGAAACAAAGAAACGTCGTTACTGTATGGTGTGACTTTCGTTCCCATAAACTTAAATACCTAACAAACGTTGTCTCTCCAGAATGACATCAGATAAATATACACCGCTTGAATCGAAGCTTGAGAACATGCTGCACGGCATTGACACACGACTGCATGAGATCAAGGGAATGATAGCCGGCATGTATGACCAGATTGCTGATTTGGCCCAGACAGCCGACGCGGTCTACAAGACTGTCAGTTGCCATCCCCGCGATCCGACCTACGTGCCCGATGATGATTGGTCTTTTCTCGACGAAGACGAGTAGCAACATGCTTTTTATGCCGATGCAAAGCTTTATATAGTTGGCATGCCCTTGTTATGCCGAGGTGATGCCAATGGCAAAAGGAAGACCAACGAAATGTCCGAAATGCAGTAGTAGAAGAAGCAGGCCACGCGGATACAGATTGCATTCAGACGGGAGCAAAGCAAAAGACCGTGAATGCAAGGACTGCGGCAGGCGATATACTGTCAGGATAAAATGACTCTTGCCAGGCGGTCCGAATGGGAAATCGGCAGGAATAGGCTAAGCCCGTATCCGCTTACTTCTGTTTCACCAACAGAACTTCCTGAATTGATTTCTGCCCTTCAGTCTCACTTCGAAAAGGTGCAGGCAGATAATGCTTTTCTTGCCCTCAAACAATCAGAACTTCGGTCTGACGATCATATTTCTCTATCGGGAATGATGGATGCCCGAGAACAGCTGAGCATTGAACGTTCCCTTCTTGCAGGGCATGTGTTCATGATTCAGGAAATGATCACAAGGAAGAAAGTCACGCTTGACATGCAATCATATCGGCAACTGCGTCGAATCGTGGAGCACACCCGGACCATGCCCATTCATGAGTGACCGAAAGGTATAAATAGGGGCGGGTACGCTTTATACGTAGAAGAGGTTGATTCGTAATGCCAGACAACAACATTGAAGCGTACATTGAAGAGAGCCGGGAAGAAGTCGAGCGGCTCAATTCCGGGGTAAAAGATTTTGCGGTCTTCGACTTCAATCACATTCCCGATAAACCATTGATCCGTGAGGAGGTCAGAAAGATCATTGACGTGCTGGTGAAATACCACCAGACAGGCATTCCCAGACATATTGTTATCGGCGGCCCCAGGGGAAGCGGAAAAACTCTCACGCTCAAATATCTCGCCAAAACGTTTTCGCGGAAGCTCTCTCTGCCGTTTTACGCCGCAAACTGCAGGGTCCATAATACCAGCTTCAAGGCTCTGGCTCATATGCTGAAGGTCCGTCCGAGGGGTTACTCATACTCGGAATTGTGTTGCAAATTTGAGGAACAGATTCCAGGCAAAGCCGTGATTGTTCTCGATGAAGTGGATCTACTTTCCGAAAAAGACTTTCGCAAGGATATACTCTACTTCCTTTCCAGGAGTGTTCGCCGTTTCAACGTGGTCTTGCTGAGCAATAATCCGAAATTCGTGAATACCCTGGACGAAAGCACCCGTTCCAGTCTTCAGCCGGACCTTCTTCTCTTCCGGAATTATTCGGCTCATGAGGTCCTCGAAATACTGAGGGACCGGGCAACAGCAGGGTTGCACTCGTGGGATGACGCCCTTCTCGCCGAGATTGCCGCTCTCACTGCAAAGAACACAAACTCCGATATCCGGGTTGCCATCAAGACTCTGCTGTATGTGATGACCCATGAAGCGAATAGTGTTGCCGACTGTTTTGAGCGGGCCAGACACGATATCATGGGCGACATGCTTCAGAATCTCAACGACAAGGCGCTTCTGGTATTAAGATCGGCAATGGACGAGCCTACGGGCTTTGTAAAGCAGGTCTATACCCGGTACTGTCAGTTGAGCCGGGCAATGGGCGAGGATCCATATTCGTACTATTACTTCTACAGCAATCTCGCGTTTCTCCAATCGGTCGGGCTGCTCCTGCTGGTGTCAGCCAAGGTTGACAGAGCATACACGAATAGAATTCATCCTCTTGTCTCAAAAGAACAGATCGACGCGGTTATGACCGCCCGATTCAGGATAGAGTAAAGAGAGTGTGGAGTTTACGCGTCAGAGAGTTTTGAGTGATGTCGGGGAATAGCGAGGCCATGTTCAGGCGTAAATGAGCGTGAAGGTAGTGAGAACCAGAGAACATGTGCTGTATATTATATAAAACATCATAGTCACATTGGATCTATTGTTGTTTTCAGCATGATTGACGCATCAACTGTGCAGACTCTCTGCCTGCATTGCCGGTTCACCGAATATCATTGTTTTTCTGAAGGTCCTGAAGAATCTGAATTCCTTTTTCGGTGAGCCGAAGAACTTTCTTCCGTCCTGTTGGAGTCAGTTTTTCAATCTCTTCAACACACCCCATTTCAATGAGTGATCGCTTTGCCTTATCGCCATGGCGTCCGCTTAATTTCAGCCGCGTGTATCTGGCTACAACCCCGCAGTCAGGCACCAATGCACAGTCTTTCAGGAATGCCATTTCAGACTCGGTCAGATTTCCCTGATACATGCCGCCGATCTCTTCCGGCTCTTCGTTTGGTCGAATAAATGGCGTCATCGCCTGCCGGATGATTTCATCTGTGACTGAAGCTGCCGGAATCTTGATCTCCGGCACCCTAATCATAAAAGGTTCTTTTATTCTGCCCTGTAATTTCACAATGGCCTTGCCGATTTCCATGGTGCCAAGGGCCAGCGGCTGCTCCTCCTGCAAAAGCATGGCGGCACTGATCGTCGTCACGTCCTGCTTGCCCTTCAGATTCATTGATATGGTTGTGTAGGTGTTGGCCAATGCAGTTTTGCTGATTTCCGACGGCATCTGGTCGAGAAAGACGATACCTTCCGACATTTCTCGTATTTCTCTGAATATGACCTCGACGATGGATGCCGGTTGTCCGGATTTCTGGGAGAGGCGCGACAACATATGATGTGCCTCTTCAATTATCAGGATATGCTTGAGCTGGTTCCTTTCATTCTTGACCATCCGATGCGAATATATCTGGAGCATCAGCATTTCGGAGAAGAAAAGCTTGTCCGCATGGCTGAGGGCTTCGAGTTCAAGGACCGTTGGGTGGGACAACAACTCGTCCATGGTTACATTGGATCCTGAATTAACGATGCTGTCCATGGCGCCGAAACACAGAGAATGTACAGCCCTGATCGCCGAGGACAACCACAGGCTGACCCTGCCGGTTGCGGGAATTGTTTTCAGAATGGCCAGTACGTCCCGAAATGTCGGGTAGCGCGTGACTTTGCCGTCATACACACCGTGCTTCTGATAGAGTTCGTCCAAAACCACGGTTAATAAATATTCCACGCCGGCCCCGCAAAAATATGCCGCATTTATTATACCCACCAAGGCTTTTAAATGCTGGCGAGGATCAATCCCGGCGGGTGGTATCAGTGGGTTGATTTTAAGGGGAGAAACATCTCGACCAATTGTGTAGACCCGAAGGTCTTGAAGTCCCGGAAGGTTTCGGAGTCTTCGCCAGGATTGCTTCCAATCGAGGCAAAGCCAGGGGATGCCCGCTTTGGCCAGATTCATAGCCAGTAGATAGCCAGCGTTCGATTTTCCCGAACCTGTTCGGCCAACAATGCTGGTGTGCTGGGCGAGTTCCAGAGGCTTCAAGCCAAAAGGGCACATGTCCTTGCCGTTGTAGTGAACCCAGCCCATGACGACCTCTCCTTGGGCATCCTGCTGACTTGGAGGATGGAATATCGGCGTGATATTCTGTACATCAGTGTTGAGGTTCGCATTTACGAGAAGATTCAATTGCTCTTCAAGTTCTTCCCGGCCTTCCTCGTCTTGGAAAAGATAGGCCATCCAGAATTGATCTGCCTGCTTGCCGATGATCGGCCTGAGGGCGCGACATCTATCTTGAAATGCTTGTGTCTGTTTGTCCTTTATTGTCATCAAGAGAAGGCATGGATCTCATCAGCCCTTGCCTGAACTGGGTACCTGTATATGTCTTGTCGGCGAGGATGAGTTCACGTCTTAGTTCGAGGGAATCCCGCCAGAGGGTGACATCTTCCTCTCCGAGTTGTCGTTCCAGATCCATTCTGGTTTTCTCTAAACTCTGCTTCTGTTTCTCGGCTTCGGGCGTCCGGAGCAGTGATGCCCCATAGATTTCGCCGGAAACATCGCTCAGACGGCCTAGGATTGAAGATCGGTTCCGATTTCGGATAGTGACCCTTTCCTCCAGCAGTTGCCGTAGGACGTCCTTTGAGAGGTAATTAAACTTGAGTTGTTGATTTGTCAGCGCCGTCAACATGCTGCCAGTGCCTGGACTGTCGCCCATGGCCTTTTTGGTCTCAGGCTGGGAATATAACACCTCATTCCGGTAGTTCCGGCCCGGCATGCACGGGGAGTACAGCACAGCATAGCTAGCGCTGAATGGCCTATTCTCGGTCACTTTCCATCCCTGATCCGTCAAAAATGTGTAGTTCACCATGTTGTCATTCTCCAGTGATAATAAGAGCATTCCGGCCTTTATAAATCTTTCTATTTCAGCCGGAAAGAGGCGCTGGTTTCGTTTATTGTCGAAGGCTAAATTTGCCGACTAAGTTTTGAGGCCTGAAACACAATTTAACTGTTCGAATATCAACGACTTACAGATGAAAAAAGCGACTAGATTTTCCATTCTCCTCTCTCCCCCTTTAAAATCAAACCTTCTTTGTTACACTGCAAACACTTATATATAAAAACTTAGTCACTCGTCGACGACAGTCCTTTAACACGCGAACTCAGTGTCACCGCGAAAGCAAAAAAAACGTCAGCACGCGCGAACTCTCCAACACGTGCGAACGCAATATCATCTCTCTGCCCACGCCCCTCAAAAGGTGGCGCTAATACTTCAATCCCTTCTCCTGCTTCTCTATTCCAAACTCAAAAAAGCTGAAAAACAAATTCAACCACTCAACCGCATATCTAATGAACATGCTCTAGCTCCCCGTGGCTTGCCCCGGGGGAATTCAAATTCCGCAATCTTACTTACTCACACCTTCATAGATCCCAGCTTGTCTCCTATCTGCTTCAACACTCCAAAACAGCCAAAACCTGCTGCTATCTCTGCATCAACTCTTCCTGCTACTCCGACAGCTCTAACGCCTTCCTGTCACTACACACTGACAAGATACTTCAACCCTATACCGCTCAATATCACATAATTCCCTTAAAATAATACTCGTCTTCTGACGCTATCAAAAAAACAATACAAAATATTTATCTCTATCAAATTCAATCAGACTCCTCATCAAATGATCCATCCATCATGATTCTGTTGTAAAACCTGACATCAGTCTCATAATCTTTAATTCTATTCCTTATTAATACGACGCCAGTCTCCTCGCTCCCGTTTACCACTATTCCCGTCGTCCCCGTCTCTGCGCGCGAATTCCAAAAAAACGCGCGAACGCAAAACTAATCTCGCCGCCCACGCCTCCATAAAAGGCGGCGCTATCTTCATAATCTGTGGGCGAAGCCCCATTCTTCAAATCAAGTTTGAGCCTCAGCGAAAACCTAACTCACCGTCAGGGGAACAGAGTTCCCCGCACATAAAAGCTCCCTCGTGGAGTGCCTTGAGGCAACCCACAAGGCATGCAACAGAGCTGGAGCTTACTACCGAACGGACCGAAAGCCATTGGGTTCGAGGTTGAGCAATGCGAAATCCTCCCCTTGGGTTTTGGTCCGGAGGACAATACTGCATTATCTTTCGTATTTCGGTTCACCGAATATCTCACTACATTTCTCATATTTATTCAGTATTCGAGCCCGATCGTGCTACTACTGCAAACCATCTCCCGAAGCGCAAGCTGTGGCAAATCCGAGCGATCGGCGAGCTAGTCTCTCCCATAGGCTCAAACGAGTCTATGGTATCCGCCTCGGAAGGCGGATTATTCCGTGCACTTCCTCGGCGGACTTGCCATTACTCTCTGCCATAGCATCTGCTTCTCGCAGAATTTCTCCGACAAGCCGTGCCAGTTCTTCCATCCGCTTTCTATTTACTTCCATGCTGCTACCTCCACGCAAATTCCCTCTGCTTTCTCGATGCAATCCAAACAGCAGCTTTCGCTGTGCGTTCCGGCTACTACGCATCTCAATCTCATGCAAAACTTCTCTATTCTGCCCCTGCATAACTGACAGGTTGCTTCGCTGCCTGATGTTATCTGCATCATCGTTTTGCCCTCCCGATTTTATAATCCTCTGGGTTCAGTTCTTCAACCACTGCCCAGCCTGCATTTGCATACAGATTTATTTCCTTCTCAGTAAAGATGCCGCTTATCAGGCAACCAACTGAATTCTCTAATTTATATGCTTTTTCTTTTGTCATGTTATGACTCCTTGCCCGTCTTTTGGAGCGGGCGATTTTAATTACAATCTTGGAAAATCGCCGCAACCCGAGCCTGCGGGGCGCTTTATAGTGAGCGGGTATTTACGCTTTCCCCGGCTGGAGCTGGGCGGAGCGACCAAGCGGAGCCCCTCGCAGACGGGTTGGATGCAATCCGAAAGCCTAAATACCCCGAACGAGTGCGGGAGCAGGCGAGTGTTACTGCTGTCCGCAGGACGCGCCGAAGGGCAAGAGACTTTACCTCGCCTTTTCTGTTTTTGCAGGTTCTCGCCAGTCAATCTGCCTGTCACATCTCAAACAAATCCAGTATTCCTTCTTCAGACAGTCCTCTATCTGAACCACGCCTTTCAATTCCCGGCAAACCACACATTTCTCGCCTTGCCCGTTCGGCAAAATCCATTCTGATTCTTTCACCATGTTCCAACTATCTCTGTCTCATTTATCCAATGTTCTCAAAAGAGCAGGGGACAACAACCAACCATAAAAACAAAATCCCCCTGCCTTTCTCCGTAAACACTCTAACGCCCTTACAGCGTCCTTGCTGCTACAACTTTAGGTTTATAGGCTTCCTGTCTTGGCTGTTCTCGCTCTTCTTTCGGCTTCTTGTCATTTATCCATATAGCCACGCCCTCGCCTTTATAGTCCGGGTCATTCTCTGTCTCTTTGTAGCTGTTCAAGAAAGCCTTTAAGTAGCCTTCTTTACCTTCAACCTTGATTCTCAAGTATTTTTCTAATTGTTCCATTCTTCTAAAACCTCCTTTCATCTCTTTCCGTATGAAATCTGACACAACACACAGGCTTTTATTCTCCCTGCCTGTCTGCATGTCAGTCATGTCAAATTCATCCTTTCCGCTTAACATTGTCGCTCTCTCGTATTTCTCAACGAGTGCCACAATCTCCCAGTTTCCAGGCAACAGCCTGTTAAATGTCTTCTCACTGTGCATCTTCATAACCTACCACCTGGTAACACTTCTCAGGGTGCCCCTGACTCATAAACTTCCTGATTTCCATTGCTTCCTGCTGTGTCTCAAATTCAGCAATAATCACGCCTTTCTGTATCAATATATATTCTGCCATGTTCTTGTTCTTCCAATGGGTACTGCCATATGACAAAACAGGCGGTTTTCTCCGCCTGCCTGTCTTTCCGGCAACTACCAGCTTATATATGGAAAGGGTTTCAGCCCTTTCTCCTGCAAACGAATGCCAAACTCAAAAAAATAAAACACTTCATTGAGCCATTCTACGGCTTCTCTAAAATCTTCAACTTTACCGCAATAAACCTGTATCTGTTCGTTTCCTCCGAGTTTCCAGCCGGCTTTCGCAAGCGCCTGCGAGATTGCAGCGGCGGCTTGTTTCCCTGAAGCCAAATTGTTAGAGCCTTCAGGCTCTTCCATCTCTTTGCCGCTTATCACAGCCTGCAAGTATTCGATGCCGAGTCTTTCCAGTTTCTCAAAGCCTGCCTTGAAGTCATATTCGTCCTTGCTTCTTTCATTCCAGTATTTTTCGGGAAATACAGTTCTTAAAACTGCATTTTCGTTTATCATGTGAATGCTTGCCCGCAAGTAGCCAACGTTTCCGGCAACGCTCAAAATCGCTTCCATCTGCTTGTCATTGTCTGCCTCTGTCTTGCCCTGCCATTCCATATAAATATCTGTTCCCATGTTTCATAAAATCCCCCTTTCAGTATTTCTCAAAAAGCCCCATTCAAGCCCCTCAATATATCCGTCTGCCTGCATTGCATGCCTGACAGCTTCCTTTCTGTCGCTTGTCTCCTGGATTTCATCGAAAAACCAGAACCTTATCTTTTGCTGCCTGTTCTTCTGCTTTGCCATGTTGCCGCCTTCGGTTGTGTTCTTGTCTGTTAGTTCTGCCATGCTTCAAAACACTCCTTGCACCAGGCAAAGCCCGGTATGCAAAATACCACGAGTTCTTCCGGTTTGTCTTCCGGCTGAATAATTTCATTGCCGCAACAGTCGCACAAAACCTCGCTCATGCCGCCGCAATCAACACCATCAACATAAATATGCCCAAGCCCATCCGGACGCGTTGCCCTGATAAATTCTCTTAATGTGTACATAATGACTTCCTCGCCTTTAATATTTACTTTTTCCATTTTGCTTATCTGAACCCCTCTTGCGAGGTTCCCTATGGAATTACCAGTAAGCGCAGTCCGTCGAATGACGGACGAGCACTGGCGGAATGAAAGTGAACATGAGTGAACGGATGAAGCCTGAGGTGTGTGAGCATGTCCGGCATCAGACGGACGAAAAATCTAAAAGTGGGTGCTCTCCAAAGGAGAGGGGAGCCCTTTTACATTTTTCAGCGAACACGCCGCGCCTTCGTACCAGCCACGCCAACGCAATCATTATCTCAGGACGCAGTTCTCATTCATCGCGGGAAGGCAACGATCCCTGCGAGCAAACAACGCACACGGGTGGGTGACAAGATTATGAAGACTCGCAGCTATCATAAAGTCTTCCCGAAAAGGATTCTGCGGCCTGCTATTTGTTAGCATGGCAGTGGCTGGCGGGAAAAACTGCCCTGTCATAATGACTTTGTTCTGTAAATTTATTTCTCAGGCAGTTTTCTGCTGTTTCGCTCTTGCTGACTTTCTTGGTTCCAGATTGTTCTTTATGCTGTCAATCGCGTTAATCAAATTCCTAAGCTTCTTGTTATCCATCAAGAGAATGGATGAGTAGTTATGAAGCTCTTCTGATGCTTCTTCGTACACTACAGCAATATCCTTGCTTCTGCTTGAAAACGGATAAAGTTCAATCCTGTCATCAAGTGCGTTCCATTCTAAAACATAGTACTTCATGTTCCAGCACCCCCTTTCAAAAGCATATCAATCTTTCTGCTGGCTTCTGCCTTTGTGAGTTCATTGGTGTCAAACAGCGTCGTTTGCCCGTATTGCCGCTTTACAAGTTCACATAAAAAATCTTTCTGTTCATCTGTTGCCAACTCGTCGGGTATATTGTTCGAGGTGTTCCTGTCGTTGTCTGATAAGAATTCGCCTTCATATAAATCGCTGCCGCGCCAGCTATCGCTTGAGAAATTGCCAGCCGTGCCGTCTTGAAGCCATTGAGGGAGTTCTTGGTAGATGCAATTTGCTTTCTGGAACTTTTCTATCCAGTCAAACACCTTTCTCAAGACATGCAGCAACACAGGAGAAGTGTTTTCTTTGTGGCTATATATTACAGCCTGTCCGTATTCGTATCTGAAATTGTCAGAGGCTTTGCAGCTGTCAGGAGTGGTTTTGCCTGTCTTGTCCCTTTTGGGTAGATATTTCAGGCAGGATATCAACGCGCGCATACATTCTGAGCCTGTGTGCCTGCCTGCATTAAACTCAATAGCTCTGGCTTTCATGAAAAAGACCTGCATGAGTTGCGCTTCTTCAGGAGAAAGCCCCATTTGCCGCAAAAGCAGCGCGTCAAAACACGGCTGCTTGTTTTCATGTTTCTCAATTTCCACAAGAAACTCTTCTTCCTGCTTTGAAATCATTTCTCCCAGTATAAGTTGTTGTTCTGCCATGTTGTTTGTGATGAGTACCGGCAGGGAAGGAAAAGGGCAATTTCCTGCGCGTCGCCCATGCCTCTTTTATCCGGCGCATATAATTCGCTTTCAGCGTCAGAACCTTCCTTGCCTTGAAACAAATAAAAACGGATTAAATAGTGAAGTTCAGTAGTCTCCGGATATGTATAAGTCATCCTTCTTTTTCTTGAGTTCTATGAGTATCTTTTCGCCGAGTTCTATCAAGCTAGCTTCCCTGCACATGGTCTGCCATTTTGCTGTTTTGGCTTCTTTTGCTTTGGTGCTGCCTTTGTCAAGACGAGTCATGAATGCTTGAAATGTTATCCCGTGTTTTCGGAAAGCCTTTTTCAGCGTTCTTAGCTTTTCTGCGATGTCCTGCAAATCGTCGAAGGGTATCCAGACATTCAGTCGGCTTTCGCTTTCGTCATGACCAAATTCCAGTAAGTCTGAAGTTGGCTGAACGCCAAACCAGAACTTACCCTCAATATCTCCCCAGTAATATCTTCCCATTATGTACTATTTTCTCAAACCACCTTTCATTTCATCACCTCATCCCAAATAAGGCTGTTGCCTGTACGCCGGGCAGAGCAGAGGCGCTCCTGGCTTATGGAGAAGTCAGCTTCCCGCATACGTTTGCATCTCGCAACAATCTCCACTTTCTCTCTCAATTCATCTTCAGGAATATCTGAAACATCGAAGTCAATCAATTGTCCCATAGCTCTTAAAACCTCCTTTGCTCTTTCTGCCATAAAATCTTCCGGCTGTTTCTTGTATTCTCTGTTTGCCCACAACTTCCCTGCTCCAAAATAACCTGTCATTTCCAAACCCTCATTTTCATTGTGCCCATGGAATTACCAATACGCGCAGTCCGCCGGAAGGCGGCGCGCATTGGCGGAATGTGAGCGAAACAAAGTGAGCGGAATGCAGCCTGAGGTGTGTGAACGCATTCCAGCAGGAATGGAAAGCCTTAAAATAGGGAAGCGCAGCCTGAGAAAAACTAAGGTTTTCCCGAATGGGCTGCGAATGCAGTCTCAGGCGAGAACCTCTTTTTATGGGTTTCAGCGAATACGCCAGGTATCTTGGCATCGGAACCGTACTGAATACGCAAGCTCATTTCTAGCCTATACAGAGAGAGATTGTGAACGGAATCGTAAAACAAAGAACACCGAAATATGTCTGGTAACAATTATATATCTTACGATACCCATGTAATGGCTATTGTCCCAGAAAACGTGCAACAGGCATCATTCGTAATAGTGAATAGTCCTTAATACCGATACAACCACGGAATTCAAATGAGCTCAATTTCATATCTTTCAAGCGCGACAGGTCTGTGATGTTTGTGCAATCGGTAATGTCCAGGTGTTGGAGCGGCATTCCCTGCAATGGTGATAGATCCTTGATTTTATCACATCCGCCAAGCTTCAAGTCGGTCAAATGTTTGCCTTTCAGAAAAACAAGATCTGTAATCTCCGTACAACCAGTAAGATCCAGTTCTTTCAGCGGCATGTCCTTTAATACCGACAAGTCCAGTGTTATTGCCTGATTTTCTGTATCAAATCTTGTAGCCGAATTTCCCTGTCGAGAAAGATTTAGTCTGGTCAGTTTCATTTTCTTCAGCACGGATATATTTTCAATGTTCAAACAATCGCCAAGTTCCAGCCTCGTCAACGGCATGCCCTTTAATGGTGTTATGTCGACAATCCTGTAGCAGCCATTAAGGAGCAACTCTTTCAGCCGCATGCCGTTCAAGGGACGCAGATCGGCGATGTCCGTTCCGGTAAGATCCAGTACTTTCAATGGAATATCTTTCAGCGAGCGCAGATCATAAATATTTCTGCAATTGGTAAGGTTCAGATGGGTCAGCGGCAGAGTTTTCAGGGGCGACAGATCAGCAATATTACTGTTCGACAAATCCAGACTGCAGATACCGTTGTCCGTCATTATAACTTTGTATTGAATTTTCTCATTATCCAGTACCCACTTTATCAGGAATCTTATCATCTTTGGCTTCTGTTTTGCCGCGGTTGATTGTATTATGTGGCAGGCTTCCGCATACCGTTCCTGCTCCCATAATGCTTCCGACAGTGTCTGCACATCCTTTGATTTCAACATTTGGCAGCATAATACCAGATTAATTGATGCCGTTTTATTTGAAGGTATGAGCTTAAGCGCGGTTTCGTATTCAACGGATGCTTCCTTAAATCGATGTAATATCTGAAGTAGGTTGCCTCTTTTTATGTGACATTCCGGACTTTCGGGCACAAGGTCGGTTGCCTGATTAACGATTTTCATAGCTTCCCATATTTCCTGCCTCTGTACATGGTAATCAACCAGTGAAATCAGTGCCGGAGCGGTTGCCTTCAGGTTTGTAAGGGCCTCTTCTGTGCGTTTTCTTTCTTCTTTGGCAATTGTTTCTGCTTTGACGGCGATTCCACGGGCTCTTTCAGCTTTCAGCCGTTCCTGATAATTTGTCAAAAGACCCGCTATTAGTAAACCCAGCAGCGCTATCGAGAACAAACTGATAACTTTATGCCGAAGAAGGAACGTTGTTGCCAGTCTCCTGATACTCAGCTCTTCCGCTTTTGTAACAAAACCTTCCATGTATGCGTCCAGATCGGCTTGAAACGACTTTACCGTGCGGTATCTGTCTTTGGGCCGCAATGACAGGGCTTTCATAGTGATGGCGATCAGCGGTTTTGTAACGTGTCTTGTTTCTTTTAAGGGCTCTATTCTGCCCTCTCGTATTATTTCAAGCGCAGCTTTTCTGTCCACTGTTGTGCTGATTCCTACTGTCGATTCCAGTTTGAGCATGTGATACAATATTGCCCCAAGGGAATAGACATCAGACCGCTCATCTATTCTGCCAATCTGGCCTCGAGCCTGTTCTGGTGACATATAGCCAGGTGTGCCTATGATTTTACCTTCCATTGTTTCAAGCACATCATCACTGTCTGAGTCGTTGTTGTGGAAATGCCCTTTCACTCCTGGAGGTTCCTGCAAGCCTTTTGCGTCGGATACGGCAGCGTTTCCGTGCTCTCCGTGCCCTATAACTTTGGCAAGGCCCCAGTCAAGAACCAAAACTTCTCCATAGTCTCCGATCATTATGTTGTCAGGTTTCAGGTCCCGGTGTACAACACCCATGGAATGGGCATATGCTATCGCATCGGATACCCGCATGAGAATGTTTAGTAGTCTGTTGAGCGGGTATTTGGAGATGATTTCCGCGTTGCCTTCCTTGAGTTCTTTCAGGATTTCTCTCAGCGTTTTACCGGAAATACGCTTCATTGTGTAGAAGACGTTGCCGCTTCTGCCGATACCGAGTTCATGGATTGGCACGATTCCGGGATGTTGCAGTTGAGAGGTTATCCGGGCTTCTTCGATAAACCGGAGGATTCGCTGCCTGGAAGCTGTGTTTGGATCGAGCATCACCTTCATTGCGATACTGCGGTGGAGATTGGTGTCTTGGGCTTCCATGACACGGCCCATGCCTCCGTGGGCAATTTCGCTGCATAGCTTATATTTTCTGTCCTGATCGCGTGTTAGGATGTTATCTACAGGATTGACCATTTCGGTATTTACATCTTGACTGGGCTGATGAGGCGTATTTTCGTTGATGGTTTTGCCATCCTGTACAAGTTCGCCAGACAATGGCATTTCTGCCATTGTTACGTCAGGCTCAGTATCCGGAGTTGGTTTGCCTGTATTCATGATTGATCCCCGAATATTATCAGTGTATAAATCATGTTCCAATGCTAAAGTATGTTGTGAAGGTGTGAGAAATGGATTGTCTTTGGTGCCCGTCTGCCGGAAATTGGGCCTGATCCACCGATAATTAAGAGCGGCGCGCCCATCGGTCATGCCCTACCTTGCAGAATGCAAATTGGCAGGAGAATGAATATGCATTTGGGCCTGATATTGTTGAATGGCGACAACAAAGGAAAACGCTTTGCAATTGAGACACATAAACCCTGCTCGATTGGGAGGGGTTCGTCCTGCACTATATGCCTGAATGACAAACTGTTCAGTAAACACCACGCAGATGTTGGTTACGATGACGGCAAACTGGTGATCGTGGATATGGATTCCATGAACGGTACGTTTGTCAATGGACAGAAAATCTCCCGAAGAATCTTAAATGAGGGTGACAATATAACCATTGGAATGAGCGTTTTCAGGGTAGCCCCTGTTGGCCTTTCCGACTCAGATTCTGTCATCTCAATATCACCGGATGAACAGGCAATTAATGTGTCGGTATTGACTGCTGGCATAACGGATTCTGAAGAGTTATCTCCCAGGCTTGCCGAATATATTCGTGGTGTTCAGCAGATCATTACTCAATATTCGGATAACATTGTGAGGCAAAGTCTGAAAAAGCTTTTCCGCATACTACCTGTCACAAGGATTGCTGTTTTCAATATTGCGGATGATGGCCAGCTTGAGCAAGGTTATACTCTCTATCGGCAGACCGGTGGCAATTCTACAAGCATGAGTCGCAGTTTTGCATTAAAAGTGCTGGAGGCAAAAAAAGCTATTCTGATCAAAGATGCGGACAAACTGCAAAAAGGCGACTTGGCCCATTCTGTTGGTTTTCAAGATGTACATTGCATAATCGGATTACCTATTTTTATGCAGGGCAGGGCAATGGCTGTACTGTTGGGCGACAATCTCGAGAAGCCTGATATTCTTGCCGAAGAACACATGCGTATCATGCAATTTGCGGGTAAGGCAATAGAAGTTCTTTACCAAGGGGATGCCGTCAGTAAACTGGATGATATGGCGCGATCTTTGCCGGTTTGTGATTTATGTAAAAAAGTTCGTGATGACCATGGTTACTGGAACCAGCTTGAATCGTTTGTTGCCGAAAGAACCGCTGTGCGGTTGTCCCGAAGTTGCTGTCCAGAATGTGCGAGTCAAGTCATACGATCGTAAGGCAGGAAAAGGATCGGACGGAATCGGTAGGGCATTCCGACAAGTCGGGGTTCCGACCTGGGAATGCAGAATGGTAGGGCGGGGCCGTCGGACCCGCCGTATAGCCGGACCGCCGTATAAATAAAAACGTCCCGAAGGTTGTAAAAATGAAAAAACCGTTTCAGGTGGCTGTTTGCGTTGATGCTACAAAAACGCTGGGGCGTTCTGTTTTCCAGGGAGTGGTAGCTTATATCAGGAAATCAGGATGTGAGTGGTTTTTACATGGTTCAGCAGGCAATCGCCTGAGACTTTCTGAGACAATAGACGATCTGCCCCTAAAAGAGCTGGATGGGATTATTAGCTTTGCTTCGAATGAAGTTGCCATAAAAAAAATCAAAAAGGCCGGCGCTAGATTCGTATGTATTTTTGATGAATTCCCGGATGTTTCCGTTTGCTCAGTTTTCTCGGATGATGCAGCCATAGGGCATCTTGCGGCGAACCATTTTCTGGACCTGCAGTTGAAGAAATTTGTATATTACGGCACGGATCTTGCAAGGAACAGTGAAACAAGATTCAGGGGGTTTAAGGAAGGAATCGGTAGGGCGCCCCGAAGGTTCGGGACGCCTGGCAGTCTGGCCATGCCGTTACATATCAAGGCTGGTATGGAAGAACTCATACCTGATTCTCCTGATGCCCGGCGTAAATCTCTTCTTAAACTTGGGAAATCTTTGCTCGATTTCTCAAATGGTGGACGGGATTCAATTGGTATTTTTGCATACAGCGACAACATGGGGATAATGGTGATTGAAGCCTGCCGCGAAGTCGGTCTGGCTGTGCCGTACAGGGTGGCGGTGATTGCGGTCACGTCAGACGAGATCGTCTGCGAATTGTCGGTCCCGTCGTTGACAACCGTACAGCAGGATGCCAGAAGAATTGGTTGGGAATCTGCGGCCATGTTGGACTTGTTAATGAAAGGGGCTAAGCCAGAGAAAAACGCGATTGCTGTTCCACCGACGGGTATAAAGGTTCGTCAGTCAACGGACATAGTTGCATGTGACGATCCCTATGTGGAAAGAGCTGTTCGGTTGATCAGGGAACGTTTTCGTGACAAACTGAATGTTGATGATCTTTGCAGGGTATTGAAAATATCACGACGTACTTTTGAGGATCGTTTCCGGAAGGCCACTGGGAGGGCGCCGTACGAGGAGATAATCCGAACCAGGATACGGCATGCCGAAACGTTGCTGGCCGAAACGTCCGAAACCAATCTGTCTGTGGCAATTGCGTCGGGCTTTGCCAATGAGCGCAGGTTTGAAGAAAACTTCCGAAAGATCAACGGTA
>Ga0156394_1016_pt1 | contig 21585 bp, 15 predicted proteins | sample RifOxyA3_FD_108038 | JGI IMG/M metagenome (GOLD analysis project Ga0156394, IMG submission 108038) | Lentisphaerae bacterium RIFOXYA12_FULL_48_11 | reverse complement strand
TTGCTTTCTATCTAACTGCACTGTAACAGGTTATAAAAGATTCGCTATCTTTTTCGCGCAAAATAAGGGTTAGCGCAAACGCACCCATGAAGCGACCGATCATTAACCCGCCCCAGTAGAATGACAGGTAACGGCTTGCTGCTTCATGCGGCATGCCTCCAAGTTTGGGCGATCCGAGAAAATTAACAATCGCACTTCCAACCGCAACCTCACCACCCACGTACATGAATATGGCCAGCATACCCAACGCTGTATGCGGAACCTTGAGAGCTCCAGCCCCGCGACTGATATGGTCTGTATTTGTGAAACTCGGCAGATGTGCAAACTTGAACATAATCGCCAGAAGCACGAAAACACCGGCAAAACAAAGGTACGGAATTTTTACAGAATCAGCACCATGCGCCCCGGACTTCATGAAAAAAGTAAAGATCAGCCAGCCTCCAATGATCGGACCAATCGTCGTTCCGAACGAATTGAATGCCTGCGAAAGGTTCAACCTGCTGGACGCCGTGTGTTCCGGCCCAAGAATTGTCACGTATGGATTTGCCGCAATCTGAAGCATTGCAAATCCCAGCCCTACAATGAAAAGAGCCATCAGGAAGAATGGATATGATGTCAACATCGCCGCAGGGTAAAAAAGAGCACTTCCAACAGCCGCAATTAACAGGCCGATAATTACACCGTTCTTGTACCCGATACGGTTGATCGGGTCGCCCGAAAACATCGATATGATGTAATAAATCAACGAACCAATTCCATAAGCCCCGAAAAACGCGAACTGTACAAGCATCGCCTTGAAATAGTTCAGAGTGAAGGCCTCCTTGAAGCGCGGGATAAGGATATCATTCCAGACCGTCATGAATCCCCACATGAAAAACAGAACTGTCATTATCGCGAACGGACCACGATACGTCTGCCCACTGCTCTGTCCTCCACCCTGCACCGGCTGCCCAACTGCTCCAATGCCTGCCATGTTTCCTTCTCCTTATATTTAATATTGTCGCAAGCAACCGATAATGCCCACACTCCGGCTGCTCTGCAATCCTATTTCTTAGCAGCAGAAGAAGGGGGGGATGTAATTCAAAAATGTGGGTCAATCATCCATTTTCCCGCGTCTGCGCGGAATGAAAACCGCAGATGACCGGATTTCTCAGGGCAAGAAATACAACCTGATGTAGTGCGGCACTGTGTGCAGCAACCGCCGCGCACAGTGCGGCGCTACAGTTCTGCCCAGCCTCTGTTTCAGGTCAGTGTCGTGACGGAGGCGGGCCGGCTTATCCGCGAAATGCCACCTGCTTCCTTTTCTTACAGATATGATTTACTCCCAAAGAAGGGCCCAAGAAATAAATCAATGCGCAGAAGTATCATAAATACTCCGCACCTTGAGCGCTTTTTTAAAAGTTTTTTTCTTCATCAACACGGCCGGAGTGACAATAATCGTAGCAGGCGAATCCTTGGAGACATGTACAAAATTGTCAGAGCAACGGGCATCCAGACCATCCAGCTCAACCCAGGCCCACAGCGCCGGACATTTGGCATTGAGCGTTACCGTAAACTTGCCGTCTTTCTCCTTAACGTCCGCAGAAAGCCCGGGATCACACAGTTCAAGTTCGCGCGAATAAACAAAGGTCACCATGTTGTCCGACACCATCTTGCCATCAACATCCAGCTTCAACCAGACAAGTAGATTTTTTACCCCCATTTTCCGTATCTCGTCCTGGAGATCAAGCGACTGTACCATCCTGCTTGTATGAGCTGGAATTTCCACATCAAGAGATCCTTTCTTGATCTGTTTTCCTGAAACATCGGTAACCGACCAAGCCAGATTACCATTGCATGCCTCCATACGGTCACTGGTGACAAATACATCAACTTTTCCAGACTTAACGTCTTCGGCCCCCGAGACAAGCACTGGTGCATAAAACCGCTTGGCCATGTAGTGCAGGGCCTTCCAGCGCCCGAAGTAATCAACCGATGCCCATGACGAACCCGGCCACGTATCATTATACTGCCAGTACACACAGCCCATCGACTTCGGCATTTCGCGCCTCCAGCCTTCAGCCCCGTACTTGATTCCATATCCATGTGTTATCTGGCTGAGCCAGAGCGTACTGTCGAAATCTTTCGGTTCCTTGAAGTACTGCTTGACCAGTATCATGATCTTGTCAGTGCCTATCTTGCCGTCTTCCTTGACATCCATGTACATCCGGTTTGACCGTTCATGGTATTTCATTACATAAGAATAAACCGATTCACGATCTGACTGCTCTGTAAAGGTCTGCACCGTCTTCGGCTCAGGAAACGACTGAAAGCCGAACTCGCTCACAAAACCATGAATATTGCGATATTCTTCAAAAGGTTTCCCTTCATGCCAGACCTTCCAAAAATGAACATCTCCACAATCCGGCGACCCGGTAACATAGTCAACCTGCGGGGCAAACTCCTTCATCTGGCTGCCAAGCGCATCGCGGAAAAGCTTGTAATAGTCACTCTCGCTCATTTTCTTATCTGACCATTCCTTGTCGCGGAAGAACATTATCTCGTTGTTGCCGCACCACACCGCTATCGAAGGATGATGTCGCAGACGTTTAAGGTTATCCCGCGCTTCAAGTTTCACGTTTTCGATAAAACTATCATCGAATGATGGATACGTGGTGCACGAAAACTTAAAATCCATCCAGACACATATGCCCATCTCGTCACACGCATCAAACAGGGTATCCTCCTCGTAGTAACCGCCGCCCCAGAACCTCAGCGAATTCATATTGGCCGCCACAGCATCCTCCACATACCGACGCAGGATATCTTTCGTTACACGATTCGCAAAACAGTCAGCAGGAATCCAGTTGGCGCCCTTGGAGAAGAATTTTACGCCGTTCACAACAAAGTGCATCGTTGTGTCCTTGGTCTGCTCGACCGCCTTCATTGTCCGCAATCCAATACGCTTAATCGACGAGTCCAGCAATTTCCCGCTGTTATCCATCAGGTCGACACTGACATTATAAAGCGGCTGCCCGCCCATTCCTGCCGGCCACCACAACTTCGGATTTGTAACTTCCAGCATGGCCTTCCCTTTTCCGGCATTCAATTCTGCGGACGCGGATGCCACTTCCCTGGAATCGAACTCAACAACCGTTTTCATCTTCAAACCCGAACTCACAGAAGGACCGGCAACCACATTAACGGAAAGAGCGACCTTGCCCTGCTGCGAATGATCCTGCAGTATTAGGACATCATCCAGGCGTGCAGTGTTGAATGACAATATCCCTATTTTTTTCCAGATTCCGCAGGTGATCAGGGTCGGCCCCCAGTCCCAGCCAAAGTTACAGGGTTCTTTCCTTATGTAGGCAGCACCCGGGTAGGCCCATGTGGGAAGTTTCCTGGCAGATTCTTTTGCCCGGATAAACGGCAGAACTGAATCGAACTTGACCTCAACAGTGTTGGCACCGGCCTTAAGCAGTTTCTTCACATCGAATTCGTATGTCCGGAACATGTTGTCGGTTTTACCGACTTCAGTATCGTTTAACTTGATACTCGCCAGCGTATCCAGACCTTCACATCGTAAAAGAACATATTCCCTGTCAAGAACGTCAGGCGGCACATCAAACGACCTGCGATAATTCCACGCCGCAGCGCTGACCCACTGCACGTTCTTTTCATTATCGCGGTAAAATGGATCAGGAATCTTCTTTGCAACCAGCAGATCGGTATGGATGCAGCCCGGCACCACTGCATCGATCCACTCGTTGCCGCCCTCCCTGGAAACCTGCCATTTTCCATTCAGGTCAATACAGGCAACCCCATCTGCCAGCACGGCATCAAAACACCACAACACCAATCCCAGAACCAGAAGCAACTTTCTTCCATTCTTCATAATTCCTCCACTCAGTAATTCTTCAGCTCAGAAACACGAGACTTACACCTGATCCAGAAAACAACCACAGCCAAAAGAGTCAGGCATGAAACAAAAACACCTGCAATAAAATTCTTATCAACATAAACCAGCCGGACATCATGACTTCCCGCAGGCACTTCCACAGCCTGAAACGCATAATTGGCAGGCCAGATTCGTACCGGCTTGCCGTCTATTCTGGCCTGCCAATTATGATGATGGTTCTGTGCAATCGTAACCAGCACTGGAGCCTGCGCCGTCACCTTAAACTCCCAGGAGTTTTTCGACACATTATTTAACGTTATGTTCGAGGCAGGACAATTGGTTACATTTATTGAAGCTTCTGCCTGCAATGGCAGCAATACGGTCTTCCTGGGATCGAAACCTGGCTTTAACATAATAGTCAACATTTCCGCCTCACTAACAAATTCCGGTCGCTGACCTGAATAAACTATCGGCATGGCATTGGTCCTCGCCTTCCAGGTGTACATCGTACCGGGTTTCGTGACCTGGCATACCCCCATGAAATCCACCCAGACTGACTGTAAATTAGTATCAGCCGCAGCAAGATGGTCTATAAAATCAGCATGGTTACGCAGATAAAGAGGGAAAAAGCCATCCACTTTCGGAATATTATCCATCATGTTACAGTTTGCAAAACAGCCAAGCCGGTAAGACAGGTAAGTCTGCACCGGATCTTCAAAAACAACCGTATGAAGCTTGCCCTCAGCTTCAGCGCTGAGCATAAGGCGCGAGACACCGACACGCGGTCTTGGATCAAGCTCGTCCGACTTCGTAAGACCTGGCGCATAAACATACCTCGGGACCGACGGATTCTGATCCGGCGTGTGCGTTTTGATGTCTATCCAAAGCAGCAGCAAGAGGCCCAGCCCAAAATACAGGGAACAACGCCCAGGAGGAAAACGAACCAACAGTCTCAACAGAACAGCCCCGACAGCAAGAATCAGTACCCGCGAAAGGCCGCTCTGCATGGTGTCCTTCGCTTGTTCCCAGGGCAATGGGAAATACCAGGCGAAGATAATCAGACACACCGACAGGACAATCATTATAGCCGCAACCCAGCCCATCACCGCGCTGTTTCTCTGTTTCCCGTTTAAAAGATCACGAGTTCCATATGCTGCAAGCAAAGGCACGGCAAATCCGGCCAGAAGAACAAATTTCACAGGAAAACGCATCACGCCGAAAAAAGGCATGATTTTCTGCAGCCAGGGATACAGATAACCTTCTTCACCGATAGCAAGAATCAAACCGGTCACGGCAACAAGGCCAAGAAGCCTGACGCGGCAATTACGTACGCACAAAAGCCCGGTTACTGCGAGTGCAAGCATGACAATACCGAGATAATACGAGGAAAACATCCATTGATTGTACTGGTGGAAAACACCGCTCGGCCATCTGTAGCAATTAAATAATGGAACCAGCAGGTTGGCCCACCCTGTTCCGGGCATGGCCCACAAACTGTCACCAAAGCCTGCTCCGCGTTGAGAATATTTGAGCAAATCAAAAAAAGGAAGAAGCTGAAATGCGCTCAACCCTGCCACAAACAGGACAATTGCAATCATCCGCCTGAGAACGATGCCTGCAGCAACTCCGGCAATAACATGCATTACAGCAACACCGCCGATAATAAACCACGTCATCAGGATAAACTCAGGAACGCCGCCAAGCATCTGCATTGTACCGGCAAAAGCGGCAAGGCAGATCCAGCGCCCGCCTTCAATACAAGCTCTCTCGCACAAAAGAACCAGCCATGGCATCCAGGCCACCACAACCATAATATGTGGCCACATGAGAAAACTTAAACTCATCCCGCTGAACGTAAATCCCAGCCCGGCAATCCATGCAGGCAAGCCACACCCAACCCATCGCCTGGCAAGAAAATACATTCCCAACCCGCCCGCAAAGAGATGGATAAGGCAGAAAATACCAAGCGACCAGGATAAAGGAAACACCGCGCAGAAAACAGACAATGGATAAAAGAACAAGGTCGACCACTGCGCCATAAACGGAACGCCACAGTGACTTAACGGGTTCCAGAAAGGGATCTCACCCTTCCAGAAACTTTCACGCGCATAAGATGCTATCGGATAGGAAAATAATCCAAAATCCCGGAACGCAAAGGTGTGCAGGCCGGAAATTACATGGGGAAAAGAACACAGAATGAGCACGAAGAGGAATATGGCAAATCGGCAGGGAGAATCCCATTTCTTCAAGGATTTATCATCAGGTAATTCGCATTCATCAGCACCCTGCAAAGACCTTAATGTTCCGTCTGTCATGACCGGATCAATCTTGAGGCAAGACTCTATTTTGTCTCAAGCTTTTTCGCGTCCTTTTTAGCAGGCCTTGCAAAGGCGGAAGGGGCTCGTTGTGGCGAGGGAGACACCAGACTTTGTCTCACGGCTTAATCCAATCAAAGAATCCTATCTTCTCCAGATCCGCACGCAGTCTTGCCACCTGTTCCACATCCGGGTTGGTATTGGGTAATCGTGCCGGGCCCACATCGACGCCCAGCATTTTCATAGTTGCCTTTGCCGCACCCATGTAACCATAACCATACAGCACCTTAATAAGCTGTACTGAACAATACTGTTCCTTGCGGGCGGCCGCCATATCCCCTGCTGCAAATGCTTTCATTACACGATGGTATATCTGCGCTGCAAAACAGTAACTGCTGCCGACGCCACCCCTTGCCCCTACCGCCAATGCTGCTATCAGATATTCATCGTTGCCCCATGGCAGGTCAAAATCTCCCGGCAAATGCTGACAAACCTGGTAAGAATAAAGGTCCGAATTGGTCCATTTGATGCCGACAAGATTAGGAATTCTCGCACAACCAAGCTCAAGGAATTCCGGCATGGACAGGTTTACGCCTGTCATCGACGGAATATCATAAAAATAGAATGGAAGCTCCGGCGCTGCCCCGGCAATTTCGGCGCAGCAATCCACCAGTGCGCCAGCCGTTTTGGGCTTGAAATATGAAGGCGCAAAAGCAGACATCGCCCGGGCGCCGTGTTTCTGCGCATGCGCTGCAAGAGTCCTGGCATCCAGAAGACAGTTTGAACCAACGTGCACGATAACATCCAGCTCAGAACCGCGTGTTATATCCAGCCATCGCTGCGTCAGACGTATACGCTCATCCACATTGAGAGAATGAACTTCCCCCGTACTACCACCAATAAAGGCAACTTTCATTCCATTCTTTATGAAATGCAATGCCTGGGATTCAACGGCTTCAAGATTCAACGAACCGTCTTTATTAAACGGCGTATGGGCGGCTGCAACAAGTCCAGTCAGCGGTGTTGTTTTCATATTTCAACCTTAATTGAGTTTTAAAACAGGAAGGCATAATAACTGTAAGCCGCATAAAAGTCACGGGAAAGAGATGGAACATGCCTTGTGCATAGTATGACGGGTAATCAGTGCGAATCTTTCCGTCAATCACGGACAGGCAGATGCCCGAAAGTAATGCTGCTTTGCGATCAATCCTGCATGTAAATAGGTTATGAATTGCAGAAACACGGTAGGGATAATTTGTCAAGGAGCCCCAACTTTACTCGCTTCGGGAATATAAGCACAATTAAAACGACAGCCAGAAAAAGAAGAATGCCCGCCACTATTGTACGTGATAAAGTTCTCATAGAGAATCAAGGAACATTAACTTCTTCCAATGACTTAAGATTCTTAAACAAATTTCTCTGGGGATCAAATTCCATATTACGGTCGTTGGGAGAGGGGTTGAGATAATATGTAAACAGAATGCGTCCTGTTTTTTCTTCCAGGACACCAAACATAAAATATCCATGTGTCTTTCCATACAACGCAGATACAATCTCGCCAACCTCATTTGTAACAGCCCGAACTCTAAACAAATAGGCTTGATCCTTTTTCGGAATATAATAATTAGTCGAAGAATGGCTGAAGAGTAAATTCGTAATATATCCATCAGAAGGGGCCTCCCTTGGAAACCAGTACTTAGAATGCATATAAGCCGCTTTACTGATCTCACACACCCCATCTTTCATTTGAGATGTGATTATATCCAGAGATGAATCATAATCCTTATAATTGACATATCGCTTCCGTATTCTAAACAGAAAGTCAGGAATACCGCCACTACCATAAGGTGAGACCCAATCCCCTTTCATTAGATCATAGCCAACAAATTGATCCAAAACTGGTATTACAATATCTAACCTCTTGGCATACATAGGTATAGGATTGACAATTTTCCGGATCATTTGTGTAACGACAGGATTCCAAGGCTGCCATTTGCCCCATTCGATTTTACCACGCCTCGCAATCCAGCCTTGGTATCTTCCATGTGATCTATAATAACCATCTTTTTCTATTCCATAACTGAATTCTCCATGAGTCTGACCTGATACTGAACATTCACCGTTTGTATCTGTAATTCCTTGAAAATCGACTCCACCGCTCGCAACTTTGACATTAAAGAAGCCACCCATTATCCTGGCATTGGACACAGCGAGACCGTTTTCATCCACAACTTTTATTGTTGCCTTGGCTTTTGCAAATTCAAATGCAAAAACAGAGTTTAATGAAACAATAAACAATAATAATGCATAAAATAATTTAGATTTCATTTTAGTTCTCCAGCGTAAAGGTCATTGCCATTGGGGTCAGGCCTATAATAGTGAATAAGCTCATCTGATCCTGCTTAGTTTATCAACTGTTCGCCGCAGATGCCGGCTCTCTGCTAATCGACGGCTTGCAACTGCAAGAAGATTACCCAAACCAGAGCCATCCGCCAATCCCAACCTCTGCCCCACCTCGCGACTCGTTAGGCTTGTTTGATCTTTCAACAGCCTAGCCGCCACCAAACGACCATCCGATACATTCCGTCGCCTGCTCAACGATTCCATGTCCAAATTGAACTCCGCGCAGACTCTCTTGAGCAGTCCGTCAGCATCCGCACCAACTTCAACCCGCCTCATTGCCGCATCCGTTCCAGCCCTCTTTTCCTCCACTGCCTGCCGATACTCCTTCTCCACTTCCCGACAAAAAACCTTTCCTCCTATAGCCTTGCTCGAGCGGCTCATCACTTCCTTCAACTCTTCATCGTCTTCCGCCAATCCGCTTTCCACAAAAAACCTGTAACTCTCCCACCGCTTTCCAGCATAATTGCCTGCCAATTCCGACAATGGCCCGTAATCAACCCATTTCTCCAGTTTCCCAATTCCTGCATATCCCGGATAGCTGCTCCACCTATAATTCCTCAGGCTCTTCACCTTGTCTTCCACGCCTTTTCCACTCATACTTCCCACCTTCACCGGATTCAGGTGAATATATCGCGTTAATGCCAGCAGATACTCATCGCCATTTACCACCTTCGCCTTGTATCGACCACTGAAAACATGCCCCACGCGATCATGCTTCACATTGTAATACATTGTGTAAGAAGTGTTCAACTGCTGCATGAATCGTGACAGGTTTCCGCGCGGAGTTTCCACCAGCAGATGATAGTGGTTGCTCATTATCACGTAGGCATATAGAAGAACGTGCTGCTCTTCGACTATCTCCGCCAGCTTCTCTAAAAACCTTTCCTTGTCACGATCGTCCCGAAATATATCGCTCCGTTCGTTACCCCGCGAGGTAATATGATAGATCGCACCCTTGTATTCCAACCGCAGATGTCTGGCCATACCTTTCCTCTTTCTGTCAAGCATGCCACCGCTACCACGCACCCTCCAGCCCCGTCAACAATTATTCACTATTATAGGCCTGACCCCGTGACCCTGCCAAACACTAAGGCACAGGGTTCCCGAACAAATCCGCAATCAACTCCTTCTTAATCTCGACCTTCGGGTTGAACTTCTTTGCGGCCATGTAATGCAGGAGGCTTGCTCGCATCTGCCGGGCAACCGGATTATTGTCCATATCATTTTTAAGATCGATACTGCAGACAAGCAATTTACCCTTCCCAACCTTTGCCTCAAAAATCAACCCCAGCTTACGGTTCGTAAACCAGTCGTCAATCACCTGGACAGTCGGTTTTAAATCAACCGGCATTTTATCGAGGATCATAGCCCCTGCACGATTGACAAGATACCACCACTGCCAGTTACTGTAACCATCTGTAGGAAACTCTTTCAATGCCGGACAGGCTGGATCACAAAGAATGCCAAGAGTCTCGGGCGGCTGGCGTTTTGTCCAGGCGGTGTTCCAGAAAATACTGGAAAATCCAATCTTGACCTTACCATACCTGTCATCACCCCTGACCTTGTCAGGTGGAATCATGAGCAGGACCTTACCGCCATTTTCAAGGACAGATTTTGACTGATCATTCCATTCATCAACAACTGTTATCCCCTGTGGAATTTCCGTACTAACCTTAGTGGGATATATCCATACATCCCAGTCATTCTCAAATCCCGTCTTCTCCAACCTCACCACCAGCCTGCATCTGACAGGAGCCGGCGCGGATTTCAGATCAATACTGATATGACCAAGCCCGATACCATTACCTATCGGAATGGTTTGTGCAGGCAATATGCCAGAAAACACAGCAACACCATTGTCAGCAACAAGCTTCCATGCAGTAACCGCATCTTTCAGCGGAGCAGGCCCGAAATGCGCCACCTCTATATCCGCCTCAAGCTTTTCATCAGACGTGAAAACCCGCCTAGACAGACGCGCTAGGGGAACCGTACTGTTGCAGAAGCGGCTGTATTCTCCGGCAGTTACATAGCCTTTGGACTCCCAGAAGGGATCAAGCACACCTACAAGTGCAGTCCCCTGTCCGGGGAAATCATGCAGGTCAAGCAACTGAAAACCGCCCATACCCTTTGTCCGTAACGCCGACTCAATTTCCTCTTTGTAACAAAGCGTCTGTAATCTGCCTGAGGCAAACAGAAAATCACGAGCCTGCGCGCCCATGTGATTCGCCTCAAGCGATTCCCGGAATATCTCGAAATTCTTCGGCTTGAGATAACCTGTGTACTTGCGAATCTCGTCGAAATTCGGATACACGCACCATTGACCAATCTCATGACTGATCACCGGGACAGTCCTCTTATCAATATAACCACAGTAGTCTGTGACTGTTTCCGGCGGCTTCGCGTTGATTCGCGATTTCAATCCCTGCCCCCAGCCCTGTACACGCGGGCCAGGCGAATTATGGTACTGGTTCTCGGCTATTTCCGGCCAGCCCGCACCAGCGGCAAACAGGCGGCGCGTGTCTGCAGCTTTGAAGTGATCGACCCATTTGGCCAGGTATTCCTTGTGCTTCTTGCCGCCAGGTTCATTACCGTAAGGCATAAGCAGAAATGAAGGATGATTACCATATGCCTTCAAAATCCGGTCCGTCTCGTCATAGATCCACTGATCAACCGGCTTGCCATCACCCAGCGTCGTTGACTGGTTTGCCCACGATGAACATTCCACCTGGTAGTAAAAACCAAGCTCGTCAGCCGCAATGAAGGCAGCTTTCGGCGGACACCACGAATGGAAACGCATATGGTTTAGACCATGTGATTTAACCACATTGATTATCCGTTTCCAGGATTCAACATCCGTTGGTGGGTTACCCGTCTTGGGAAAAATACAACACTCCAGAGTACCCCTGAAAAATATTTTGCGCCCGTTCAAAACAAACTGCGTTCCCTGCGGGCTGAGCTCCCGCAGGCCAAAAACAACCTGTGCTGTATCCGATCCATCATCCAGTACTGCCTTGAGCATATAGAGAGCAGGATGAAACTCATCCCAGGGTTCAACCTTATCGCCCAGCAGAAGGTTTGTTTCAAATACTCCGCCTTTATCATCCCACCGCACATCAACAGTCAGTGGTTTAACAGCAGGGTTCCCGGCAAGTTTATAAGACTCAACAGCGAGAACCAGTTTCCCGGTTCCCGTTTTCCCGGTGGCATTACCCAAGCGGCCTTTGACCATCACAGACTTTGCCGCCAGCCGTGGGTAAAGCTGCAGGTCCTCGATCCAGACCGTTGGCCTGGCCTGCAGTTCCAGTCTGCCCACTATACCATTCCAATTCCCCTGGGTATGATCAGACACGCTGTGAGAGTTAACCCCGATATCAACAACAAGGCGGTTGTCCACCCGCACTGTAACCCTGTGTTTTCCTGCATCCAGCACCCCAAGATCATGAACGTGCGGCGTGGCTAGCGCATTGTTGGTTCCAACAGCCCGACCATTCACCCAAACCTGCGTTTCCCAGTGAACACGTTCCAACAACAGCTCAACCCGCTTTCCCTTCCACGTATCCGGAATATTGATATCTCTCTGGTACCATGCAGCTCCGGCATAATATATTTCCGGCTGGAGCCAGAATGGTATTTTGATATTCCCTGGTTTACGGTATTTCTCGTACTCCGGCGATGTAAACCATGATCGATCAACTATGCCGCCGATCCACTTCGTCTCAACAGTGACTTCATCACCTATCCCCTGTTCCGGAAGCGAACCCGGCAGAGAGATTCTGCCTTCCAGTTTCTTCTCAAACCATTTCTCATTTATCCCGCTATCATCCCTGTCCAATGCAAACCGCCATTTCCCGGACAGGTTAATCTTTTCCGAGGCAAACGCATATGGATTACAGAAAAGACTTGAAAGGAACACTACTAGAACAACTTTCTTCATACTTCTCCTCCAATTCAGCGCACGCAACATGTTCTATCCATAGTATATCTCTTCTGTAATGTACGCTGTCACCAGCGTATCTTCGGCTGACGACAGCCGACTCTACAGAAGAATCTATATTTTGAGCCTTACGTTTTTCAAATCGGCATGAACTTCAATCAACCAGTTCCTTCTCAATCTGCTCCAGCGACTTCCCTTTCGTCTCCGGCACCTTGAACCAGACAAACACAAATCCCGCAACACATACCGCGGCATATGCCCAGAAAGTCCCGGCCGGACCAAGAGTGGCGTTCAACATCGGAAAAGTAAAGGTCAGGACAAAACATGCAATCCAGAGGGCCGATACCGCAACCGAAATTGCAGCCCCCCTGATACGGTTAGGGAATATTTCGGAAATCAAGACCCATGTCACCGGGGCAAGCGACATCGCATAACAACTGATTGCCGACAGCACCAGCAACAGCATTGGCAGACCTTTAATGCCTGCATGGTAACAAAACCCCATCGCGATATAGACCAGCGCCAGGCCACAGGACCCAATCAGCATCAGCACACGGCGTCCGCCCCTGTCCACGACTCCAAGCGCCACAAATGTAAACACCAAGTTTACCGACCCGGTCCACGCAATATTCTTGAGCACATCCGAAATGTCATAGCCGGCATTGCGGAAGATCTCCTCCGCGTAGTTGAAAATTACATTGATGCCACACCATTGCTGGAATACCGCCAGCACCACACCCAGGAACAGGACTTTTTTCATTTTGGGTTCCAACAGATCCCGGAAATTGACTTTCTGTATCTCATTTACAAGAGTGGTTTCAATTTCAGCAATTGCCTGTCCGGCATAGGTACTACCGCCCATACGTTCGAAAATAGCCCGCGCCTGGGCAGACCTGCCATTCTTGGCGAGCCAGCGGGGACTTTCCGGAACGAAAAACATGCCTGCAAGAAAAAGCAAAGACGGAACGGCCGTGAGACCAAACATCCAGCGCCAGCCAACCTGGCCATACCATGACCCGGCAATGAAAGTGTCCGTAGCATTGGCCGGCAGATCGCGCACAATGAACCAGTTGATAAACTGCGCCGCCAGAATGCCGATCACAATCGTCAATTGATTGACAGCTACCAGCCTGCCGCGCATAGGCGCCGGTGCCACCTCCGCGATGTACATTGGCGAAAGATTAGACGCCAAACCAATCGCCACGCCGCCCAGCAAGCGCCAGAAAACAAACACGGTAAAGTTCTGCGCAAATGCATTTCCAAGCGAGGTTAAAGCAAAAAGGAATGCAGAGAATATCAGGAGTCTCTTGCGCCCGAATTTATCGCTGAGCGCACCAGCCATTAGAGCCCCAACCAGACATCCGATCAAAGCACAACTATTGGCCCACCCCTTTTGCGTTGCACTGGTCAGCTCGAAATATCTTTCAAAAAACGGCTTGGCGCCTCCAATGACAACCCAGTCATAACCGAACAAAAGACCGCCCATCGCCGCAACCAGCGAGATGGTCCACACATATGTCATGTTATAGACAGGCTTCACACCCCTATCAACCACGCCCCCACTGCCTGAAGTTATAATCATGTTTACCTCTTTTTTTTGTCGATTTCCGATTTCCGAGTGAAAATTTCAAATATTCATCCTGTAGGAGCCCGACTCCGTTCGGGCGATATTTTCCTTCCATCGCGCTGATGGCCTGTCCGCCGTAGCTTCTTCAGCGCAGGCGGAAACCGCGCTCCTACAATCTACAATTTTTTCTCACTTCCCGCTGTCTTTGATTGCCCTGAACATCGCCTGCAGGTTCTCAATCGGAACGTTACTCTGAACGTTGTGGACACTGTTGAACACAAACCCGCCATCCTGATTGAATATGTCAATCCTCTCACGGACCTGCCTGTAGACTTCATCCGGCTTCCCGAACGGAAGCGTGCTCTGCGTATCAACCCCACCGCCCCAGAACACAAGCTGCTTTCCAAACTCCTTCTTCAACTGCCGTGGATCCATGCCTTCCGCCGAACACTGGACAGGGTTCAGCACATCAAAACCCGCTTCAACAAGGTCCGGTATAAGTTTGTAGATGGCGCCGCAGGAATGGATGAATGTTTTCCAGTTTGTCAGTTTGTGAATCCGGTCGTTGACCTGCCTGTGAAACGGCTTGAACAATTCACGGTACGCCTCAACCGAAGCAAATAAACCCCGCTGTGTTCCAAAATCCGCACCGCTTACAAAAACCACCTGAGGCATATTGCCTACAGCCTTAGCCAGGGTTTCTATGTTCTTCAGCGCAAACTCGCACTGCTTTTCAAATATCTTGAATATAAAATCTTTCCGGGTAACTGTGGAAATATACCACTCCTCCAGATCGCGTATTCCCTTTGTTCGCTTCATCCATGTTGCAGGCACGAGCGCGATATCGCCGAAACCCGTCCCGGGGAATGTCATGTAGATGCCATACTGTGTCTTGTCGTAATACGGCCTGATGCTGTTCACAAAATGATCAACATCCTGCCTGCCCAGAAGCCCGAACTCCTCACAGTTATCCGCCAGGCTGGGATTCTCCTCATCAAACGGACCCTGCCTCTTCGTGGCGTCGAAGAAAAACGAATCCTTCGGCATCACAGCCGACGCTGGCACACTGGTGTCGCCTTCCGGATACATTTCGATTCCGCCTTTGGCATCGATTGTCCAGTTGAATCTGCCTGGCACCAGGACAGGCGTGCCGTCATGCATGGTAAACGGTTTCCAGTCCTCGTTCGGAAAGCCGAACATGTTACAACGCGGATGAACACCAACCACATCAAGCGAAAGTGCCTGGCGCAGTTCCTCGTCTATCTCGCCAAGCATCTGGTAAGGTTCAGTAATCTTTACGCGATGATTGCTGTCGCCAAGAACCGCTTTCCGTAGGCGGTGGATGGCACCGGCACCCATTCCGGTCTGCCCGCCAGCTCCGAAATCAACACACACACGATCAACGGACCGGTGATTCAATGCGGCATGGAGTCTTTCACGTGAATTCATTCTTCACCCCTTTTGGTCTGCTTTTCTTCTGCAATTTGCATATTGGTACATTATTACGTTAGCTATCATTCAGGGAATGGACGAAAAAAGCAAAATGCTGGACTATATTATCATGATATTCCATATTTTCTCAAAGCCGGCTTATATTAAAAGGATCATAGATGGATAAACTTCGCATAGAAGATGGATTCCCGGGGCAGATAATGCACGTAATTCCCAAGCCGTTGCTTGCAGAAGCGGTGAAACATGTTCTGGTTGGCGAACTGTATCCATCGCATATCGGGTGGTTCCCTCCAGCGCATCACCACTATATCGTAAGGCCGCATGGAGCCGATCAGAACATCATGATATACTGTATCAAGGGGCATGGCTGGTTTGATATTGACGGAAACCAAGGCGAAATGAAGCCCGATCAGGCATTACTGATTCCAAAGAACAGTCCGCATTCATACGGAGCAGCCGATATCAATCCATGGTCAATTCACTGGGTTCATTTTGCGGGCGAAGACTCTGCCTGCTATACAAGTCTGCTTCCCCACGGTGAACACGTCATACCGGTTTCACGGTCCATACGGGAAAAAGCAGAACAGCTCTTCAGAGAATGCCACGGAACATTCACCAACGGATTTACAAATACCCGTATTCTTTTTGCCGCGCAGGCATTGCGTCATCTTCTTGCTCTTTTCTTTTATGGCAACCCGGCTTTTTCGCCTGGCACTCCGACAGGCAGCCATCGTTCATTCAGCACCACCATAGAATTCATGCGCGAGCATCTCGACGGAAACCTCAAACTGGAAGACATGGCAAGACACGCAGGCTTCTCCGTGGCACGATTTTCCTCCCTTTTCCGGGCACAAACCGGCTTCTCCCCCGTTGAATATTACATCAGGTTGCGGATACAGGCCGCCTGCCGATTAATGGATACCATGGCCCTGAACATTTCCGAGACCGCAAACCGCATTGGATATGACGATCCATATTATTTTTCCCGTATTTTCAGCAAGATAATGGGGATGCCCCCAACGGCCTATCGAAAAGCAAAGAAAGGATAAGCAAACATCCCCCCTATACCGCCGATCATGATTCTGTTAAGTTTTACCGGACAAATGTTGCTCTGATTGGTAAGACAAGACGACATTATACAGATCACAGGGAAATTGATAAGGAGATATCAAATAATGAAAGTAGTTGCATTTAACGGTAGCGCACGCAAGGACGGTAATACCGCCATCATGATCCGGACCGTCTTCGAGGAACTTGAAAAGGAAGGGATTAAGACCGAACTCGTCCAGCTCTCAGGCCAGAAAATCAACGGATGCATCGCCTGCTACAAGTGTTTTGCGAACAAGAACAAACGTTGTGCCGTAAATGATGACATGGTGAACGACTGTATCGATAAAATGCTGGAGGCAGATGGCATAATCCTGGCATCGCCGACCTACTTTGCCGATTGCTCTGCCATCCTGAAAGCCCTGATCGAAAGGTCAGGCATGACTTCTCGCGCCAACGAAGACATGTTCAAGCGCAAAGTCGGAGCGGCGATTGTCGCAGTCAGGCGCGGCGGCGCAATGCATGTCTTCGATACAATCAACCACTTCTTCACCATCGGCCAGATGATTATCGTAAGCTCCTCCTACTGGAACATCGGCATCGGTCGCGAAATCGGCGAAATTGAGAAGGACAGTGAAGGCATGCAGATAATGACAACACTGGGCAAAAACATGGCCTGGCTGTTGAAGAAACTGCAGTGAAGCTCCCCGCGGCAAGCCGCGGGGCATCCCGCCAACAAAAGCGGTATCAGCGAAACTCCGCCATAGCCTTGACCCGTCTTCACCCCGACCTCGGGGAGTGTCGGGGCTATACCGTGTTTGCCAAGCTATTCATCCCGCGTGCCAAGGCACGGGGCATTTTGGCGAAGGCGAGTAGAAGAATAAAACCCAATATTTCGTTTATTCTTCCCAAGAAAACCCTTGAAACTGGCCCCAAACGTCGGCATTCTTCCCAAGTCAAACGATCTTTCAGAACGGACATATCGCAAGGAGCATGTTTTATGATTAATCGCCTTAAAAAGTCACTCGCCATCCTCTTGCTGACAGCCGCAGCTCTCTCCGTTAATGCTGCCGAATTTTTCTTCAAGGATGGTGACCGCGTAGTTATGATGGGTGACAGCATTACCGAACAATATCTTTACAGCAGTTATGTCGAAGCATGGACACTGACCCGCTTCCCTGCATGGAACATCACTTTTATCAACGTTGGTATCGGCGGTGACAGATCAACCGGCGGCAATAATCGATTCAAGAGGGATGTCCTTCCGCACAACCCGACCGCCATGACAGTCGATTTTGGAATGAACGACGGCGGATATAAGGCATTTGACGAAGCAGGGTTTAAAACCTACATGGGTGGTCTCCAGGGAATAGCTGATCAGGCTAAGGCCGCCAATATCAGGGTAGCATGGTGCACTCCCAGCCCCGTTGAAAAAAGCGAGGAAGGACCTGCAATCCAGGGTTATAACGAAACCCTGGAAAAATACTCGGAAGGAGTAAAACAGAATGCCGCCATAAACGGTAATGCCCTCTTCATAGACCAGTTTCATCCTTTCATAGCGATGATTGACAAGGCTCGCACAGCAAGCCCAAAAAATCGAATAGGAGGCGGTGATGCCGTACATCCAGGTCCGCCCGGACAGGCCATAATGGCATGGTCAATCCTGAAAGGCATGAGTTTCCCTGCTGTTGCTGCCACCGTTGAGATAGATATCGCCGCCGAAAAAATCGTTAAAAATTTGAATTGTAAAGTAGAAGATCTCAAGTCCGATGCCACAGGAAAAGTTGAATTCAAACAAACAGATGCCGCCCTGCCATTCTTCCCTGAAGAAGCAAAAAGTATCCTGCAGTGGTCTCCCATTATGGAAGAACTCAACGAATACCGTTTGAAAGTTACAGGACTTAAGGCCGGCCAGTACGAAATCCGCATAGGCGGCAAGAAGGTTGCTGAATACACCGCCGTCGCCCTGGCCGACGGAGTCAATCTCGCTCCGGCAGTCCTGTCCGAAGGCCCAATCGCCGATCAGGTAAAAGCAGTATGGACGGCTATAAAGGCAAAGAATGACTACTATCACCACAAGATTTTCGGGGGCGTTATCCTCGCCGAGGTTAAAATTCCTGATTTCCTGGATGTCAAAGTGGAAAATGTTGAAGAAAAGCGGGCTAAGGCGTTAAAGGAACGCATGGCAAAGATGCCTGAACTCTTCGACGCAATAAAGAAAGCACTGGTCATACAGCCACACCAGGTGGAAATCGTTCCGCTACCAAAACAGTAAAGGAGCATCATGAAAAACATAGTCAGAAATACAGTACTCGTATCGATCCTGTCCACAGTCATCGCCATAACCGTCTCAGCTGCTGAAAATCCCTTCATCGGTAACTGGGCATTAACCATCCCGGGTGGGGGCGCTGGCTGGCTTGGAATCACAGACAACTGCGGTAAACTCGAAGGCGGCATACTCTGGGGCGGTGGCAGCGTGGTGCCTGTCGCATCGGTCAAAATCGAGGACAGCACGCTTGTCGTAACCCGCATCCATGAACGGAAAGCCAAAGACGCACAGGGTAAAGAAATCAAGGTCAAGGAAACCGAAACCATCAGGGCCAACATCGACGGCGCGAACATGAAACTCACCACTGAGCGCGACAAGGGCGATGGCAAGGTTACCGGCAAGGCTGACTTTGTCGGCAAACGCATCCCCCCTATGCCTGCAGCACCAGATCTCGCAAAGATTAAATTCGGCGATGCAGTAAAACTATTCAACGGCAAAGACCTGACAGGATGGAAACTCGTGAACCCCAATTCCATCTGTGGATGGAGCGTCGAAGATTGCATTCTCATCAACCGGCCCGTGCAGGAGGAGGGTAAGCCTCACAAGAATTACGGCAACCTCCGGACTGAAGGAGAGTTTGAAGATTTCAATATCGTCCTTGAACTCCGTGTACCCAAGAACGGCAACAGCGGAGTTTACCTGCGTGGAATCTATGAAGTCCAGGTTCAGGACAGCTTCGGCAAGCCGCTTGATTCACACAACATGGGCGCAGTCTACAGCCGCATCAAACCCACGGAAAACGCCGAGAAACCCGCCGGCGAATGGCAGACAATGGACATCACACTTGTTGATCGCCACATCACAGTCGTTCTAAACGGCAAAAAAATCATTGATAACCAGCCCCTGCTCGGCTGCACCGGCGGAGCACTGACATCGGATGAATTCAAACCGGGGCCAATTTATCTACAGGGCGACCATACCGGCGTGGACTACCGCAGTATTATCCTGAAGCCAGTGGTTAAGTAGATCGCAACGACATCATAACATTACAGCAGGTTAGGCGGATAACCCTGCCTGCTGATAAGCAAATTAAACCAGACAAACTAAATAATCTCCGCAAAAAGATTACTTACTCTTCTTGGACTTGTTCTTGTCTTTGTACTCCTGACTATCAGTGAGCGACTTGCGGACATCTTTCTCTGCCCAGCCTTCTTTCGTAATCTTTTCCGTGAAAAGCTTAAGCCCAGCATCATCGGGTTTTCTTCCAAGAAGTTCCTTGTAGGCATTATTAACTATTTGATTAGCCCTGACCTTGATGTACTCATCACTTTTCTTCAACGCATTGCGCACAGCACCTTCGTCCCAACCTTCGTCAACCATCTTGGCGCGAAGCATCTTCAGGCCTTCAGCATCAGGCTTGCGGCCAAGAATGTCCTTGTAAGCGGTAGTAACAACCCGGGTTGCAGTATCGCTATCAATACCTTTATTTTTAGCAAAGCTAACGCCAATACCAAAAAGAGAACACAGAACCAGCCCGACCATCAATTTCACTTTCATCAGTAATCAACCCCTTTCAATAATGATTCACTCAAATCCTGTAACAGAAACCAGCACCTGCTCTACTGTACCAATGGCACATTCCGGACAATTTATCCGAAGCCTGTGCGGCAATAATTATCGACAAAAGAAAAGCCTACACGCCTCCGAACGCGCTGAACCCCCCATCGACCGGTATAACCGTACCGGTGACAAACATGGACAGATCAGATGCAAGAAAAATTACAGTTCCAGAAATTTCCTCAGGCTTGCCGAAACGCCCCATCGGCGTGCTTTTGATGATACGTTCACCCCTGGGCTTGAGAGCACCTGACTTTTCATCGGTTAATAAGAACCTGTTCTGCTCCGTCAGGAAAAATCCAGGCGCAACCGCGTTAACACGCACTCCGGTACGTGCTAAATGCACGGCGAGCCATTGTGTCAGATTGGTGATCGCGGCTTTAGCGGCCGAATATGCGGCAACACGGGTCAAAGGGCGAATCGCCGCCATTGAGGACATATTGATTATTGAGCCGGCGCTCCGCTCAACCATAGATCGCCCGAAAATCAGTGTCGGAAGCAATGTACCGTAAGTATTGAGGTCGAATACATTGCGGAATCCTTCCAGCCCCAGGCCAAATATTGATTTTTCAAGTTCATCAATCGCGGCATCGCCCTGCGAGATCTGCTCTTTGTCCGCTGTTCCGGCCGGATGATTACCGCCGGCATTGTTGATGAGTATATCCACTTCACCAAACCTGTCGCGTATCGCGCCAAAGGCCCTCTGGAGGCTCTCGCGGTCAAGCACGTCGGCAGAAACTGACATGGATTCGGCACCTGTGGTTTCGGTGACATATGCGGCCACTTTTTCCCCGGTTTCCTTCGTGCGGTTAAGGATGACAGTGCGTACGCCGACACGTCCGAGCGCGACGCTCAAGTGACGCCCAATGACACCAGCGCCTCCAGTTATAACGCACACTTTGTTCTTCAGATTCAATAGATCGTTTTCCATATGAGAGTCCTTTTATCTAACGGAACCTGTATATCGCATGCTAATCCGTTTGTCCAGATTAGTGAAGCGCCCCGCGGCAAGCTGAGAAGTGTAAGTTAAAATGCCGCATGAATACGCGGAAGCGTTCCATGCCAGGAATCGCTATCCTCTGTGGTCTTACAAAGGACACAAAG
>Ga0156394_1295_pt2 | contig 21713 bp, 11 predicted proteins | sample RifOxyA3_FD_108038 | JGI IMG/M metagenome (GOLD analysis project Ga0156394, IMG submission 108038) | Lentisphaerae bacterium RIFOXYA12_FULL_48_11 | reverse complement strand
TCGACGTGACCGGCAAGGCTTTTACGGTGGAGGCTTGGTTCCGCAAGAACGGTGCCGGAGTATGGCGCGGCAACAATGATTCGCAAAATGGCACGCTGTTTTCCATTGGTTCAGGCTACTGGGACGGCTGGCGGTTAATGACGGCCTGTAAGGATGCGACGGTAGGTTTTGAGATCGGCAGGCCCAAGCCGGGTCATTCGGTCGGCATACATGCGTCGGGAACAGCCACTGATGGTGTGTGGCATCATCTTGTTGCAACTTGGGATGGTATCAAGATGAGGGTTTATATTGATGGCTTGCCTGTGGCCACGGGTGAATACAATGGTGATTACACTCCGCCGCCATCGCAGGGGGCGATGTTCCGTATTGGCTTTGCGAATGCAGGCGTAGGTTCGGTTATTCTGGATATTGATGAGGTAGCGGTCTATTCCCGCGCCTTATCAGGCGATGAGATTCTGAGACATGCATGTTTTTATACGTCGTTGTCTCGGAAGATCGTTGAACAGTTCCTGGTTGCGCATCAGTATTTTGACGAGAAGAAATACGTGGAGGCGGCCGATGAATATGGTGCTATTCTTAAGATGCGAGGAGTGCCTGCGGATCTTTTCCAGGCAGCAAGGATTCGCCTCGCGCAGAGCTTGCAGGAGCAGGGAAGATCCGAGTCGGCCGTTACTGAACTGGTAAGATTGCTGGAGAGTGACAGGGTTTCCGATGTTCACCAGAAGTCTGCGCTTGCAGGTTTGCTTCAGCTCGTTCGCCGTGGCGTGGGCGGTACAGTACCGGTCCTGATTTATGATCAATTGCTGTCAATGGCCGAGTTGACGGCGAAGGAAAAGTTTGATGTGCGTTTGAGTATGGCGCGTGGTCTTCGTCAGCAGAAGAATTACGAAGAGGCCGGCAGGGCTTATGGCCGGCTGCTGGAGTCAACAGAAGCTGGTTCGCATGACAAATTGAATGTTCGCATGGAACTTGCCCATTTGCATCTGGAAGCCGGCAACTTCGATGTTGCCAGGGCTGAATATGCAAAGGTGGTGGGTGCTGCCGATGTGGGGGCGCATTACCGAAGTATTGCCCAGTTAAGGGTGGCTGCCGGTTATGTTCTTCAGAAAAATAATACGATGGCGAAGGTGGAGTATGCGAAAGTTGCGGCAATGCCTGATGTGCCCCGGCATCACAAGTGGGAGGCGCAGGAACGGGTAAAGGAATTGGAAAGAATCGAGACTGGCGGCTCAGGGCGTGAGCCGGCGTTATCACGCACTGAAATGCCTGTCTTACCGCACCCGGCCGTTGAGTTGTTTGTCTCGCCGGAAGGTTCAGATACCAATACCGGTATAAAAAAATGTCCATTTGCGACGCTGGAGCGGGCACGCGATGAGATCCGAAAGTTAAAAAAGAACGGGCCACTACCGGCAGGCGGGGTAACTGTTTATATCCGTGATGGGGGGTACAAGGTAAGTCAAACATTCAAGCTTGCGGCAGAAGATTCAGGAACGGAAGGCGCACCGGTTGTCTATTGTGCTTATGGCCGGGAAATGCCCAGGGTTACCGGGGGAATAACTGTTGGCGATTTTACGCGGGTGACTGATTCTGCGGTTCTTGGGCGATTGCCGGAAGAGTCTCGAGGGAAAGTCTGGCAGGCTGATTTGAAAGCACAGGGTATTGGTAATCTCCCGGCTTTGGAGCTGAAGGGTACTTATGGGGCAAGATCCTGGAAACCGGTATTGGAGCCTTTCTTTAACGGGAAACCCATGGATGTTGCGCGATGGCCGAATGACGGTTTTGTTTCAACTGTTGATGTCCTGGGGCCTACAGACACCGACAAGAGGGGCAGGCAACATGCAAGGGGAGGTGAGTTCACATACGAAGGTGATCGCCCATTGCGATGGAAAGATGCATCAGATATATGGCTTTATGGCTATTGGTACCATGACTGGGCTGATTCTTATGAGAAGGTAACATCCATAGATACAGGACAGCGAATCATTACACTTGCGCCGCCGCTTCACACTTATGGATTTGCTAAAGGGAAGCGTTACTATGTCTTGAACCTGTTGTCGGAGATTGATCGACCTGGTGAATGGTATCTTGATCGTGGAAAAGGGATCCTTTACCTGTGGCCGCCATCCAACCCGAACCGTGCGGAAGTTGAATTGTCGATGTTCACGTTGCCTTTTGTGGAATTGACTGGCGTAACAAATTTAATGTTTCGAGGGCTGACCTGGGAGCTTGGACAAGGTAATGGCCTGCAGATCAAAGGCGGCGAAAGGTGCATTCTTGCCGACTGTACGATTCGTAATTTTGCGGGGGATGGTGTTACTGTGGAGGGTGGAAATAATCACGGTTTGATTGGATGTGATATCTACGCAATGGGTCGTGGCGGCGTGACCATGAGGGGTGGAGATCGCAGGACGCTGACGCCGAGCGGTCATTTCGTTGAGAATTGTCATATATACAATGTTTCTCGAATAGATCATACCTATACACCGGCCATACTTGTAAACGGTGTTGGTATGCGCATTGCGCACAACCTGGTGCATGATATCGGGAGCAGTGCCATGCGTGTAGAGGGTAACGATCATCTTGTCGAGTTCAACGAGGTACATGATGTTGTGAGAGAGTCGGATGATCAGGGTGGTGTGGATGTTTTTGGTAATCCTACCTACCGCGGCAATGTTTACCGGTTTAATTTCTTTCATGATATTGGCAGCGGACGTTCATGTGGACAGGCTGGCATACGGCTGGATGATGCAATAAGTGGCACACTGATATACGGAAACGTATTCATGCGTTGTTCGGAATCACTGTTTGGCGGTGTTCAGATACACGGTGGCAAGGACAACATAGTCGACAACAATATCTTTGTTGAATGCAAACAGGCCGTCAGTTTCTCACCCTGGGGGCAGAAGCGGTGGGAGCAGTTCCTCGGCGAAGATATGGCCGTGCGAGCCTTGAAGGCTGTGAATATTACCACGCCGCCATACAGCACAAGGTATCCGGAACTTGCCACGCTTCGTGAAAACGCCGATTCCAACCATGTCTGGCGGAATCTTGTAGTCAACTGTGGGCAATTTGCAGTTCGTGACCGAGGGGTGAATGATTTTGCAGATAATTATATTGCCGGATCCAGTGCCAAATTTTCAAATAAGACGGATGGCCGTTCAATGTTAAAGAAAGTAAGGAAGACAGTATCACAAATGGCCCCTGTTTCCATTCCGTACGATGAAATAGGCCTTTACGATGATGAATTGTCTGTGAACAGGCGAAGAAGATAATCTGAAGTTTATTATGTATTTAAATATTGCGTAGTTTTACAATAACAACTTGAGTTTATTAGTAGAATTGTGCCTTGACTGTTTTTTTCTGCGATAATCGTGGGAGATAGCGCTTGAAGCAGGACGACGACAATATTTATAAGCAAATCCTCGAGCTTGCACTTTCCGGATACTGGGACTGGAATATTGAGTCCGGGGATGAATACATGAGCCCTGCTTTCAAGAAGATGTTCGGCTACGAGGATCATGAACTGCTGAACAGAGTCGAGTCCTGTCAGAGGATGATCCTTCCCGAGGACCTGAATGGTGTTCTTGTTAAATTCAAGCGACACGTTGAGAGCAGGGGAAAGGTGCCTTATTACAATGAGGTACGGTATCGTCATAAGGATGGCTCCATTGTCTGGGTTTTGTGCACGGGCAGGGTGATTGAATGGGCTGACAATGGTGAGCCGAAGAGGATGGTCGGTTGCCACGTTGATATTACGCAACGCAAGAAGGCGGAAGAGAAGCTTGTCGAACTGGGGACGCGGCTGCGTACCCTTAGTGACAATCTTCCTGGCGGGTTGGTGTACCAGATAGATTCCGGCGCTGACGGTACTGATAGGCGGTTTGTGTACGTCAGCGGTGGTGTTCAACAACTGCATGAAGTGTCCGCTGAAGAAGTTCTCAAGGATCCCATGAAGATATACGGGCAGGTTCCCGCATCTGAACGGATCAGGGTGGCTGACCTGGAAGTACTGGCGCTGAAAAGTATGAGCGTGTTCAGCATAGAAACCAGTTTCGTTCTACCATCCGGACGTGTACGTTACGGGCTGCTTACTTCATCTCCCAGGCGTTTACCTAATGGCCATATCATATGGGATGGTGTTGAGATTGATATAACCGACCGAAAGATGGTTGAAGAGGCTCTGAAGGATAGTGAGTCGCGCCTTAGGGCATTCATGGATAATATGCCGAGCATGGTGGTTATCAAGGACAACGAGTTGAGGCCGTGCTATTTCAACCGGGCGTTTCTTGAATATTTTCCGGGTCGCGAGTGGCTCCACAAAACCCCGCACGAGACTTTTCCTAAAGAGATTGCGGATGAGATTCAGAAGGCTGATTTGAAGGCAATAAGTGAGAAGTTTATCTCCTACGAGGAGAAATGGACTGACAAGCATGGAGTGGAACGTACGCTTGATACCAGGAAGTTTGCAATACCAAGTGGAGATGAGTCGCCTTATCTTGGTGTCATCATTTCGGACATAACTCAGCGTAAGCAGGTAGAAGACGCACTTGCTGCGGAGAAGGAGAGACTGGCGGTTACATTGAGCAGTATTGGCGACGGAGTTATTACCACGGATAACAGTGGTACAATCCTGACAATCAACAAGATTGCCGAAGAGCTGACAGGATGGCCGGAGAACGAGGCTCGTGGAAGACAGGTTTCCGAAGTTTTCAACGTGGTTAATGAGATAACCCGGCAGAGATGCGTGAATCCTGTGGAGCAAGTGCTGGAGTCAGGGACTGCTGTCAATCTTCCTGATCATACGCTGCTCATAGCCAGGGCTGGAAGGCGTATACTTTTGTCCAGTAACGGAGCGCCTATCAGCGACAAGGATGGCAGGGTGGTTGGTGTTGTTCTTGCATTCCACGACATTACTGAGCAGCAAAAACTAATAGAAAGCGCTCAGCGTGCCGACAAGTTGGAGGCTATAGGTTTGCTGGCCGGAGGTATTGCCCATGATTTCAACAACCTGCTTGGCGGTATATTCGGATACATTGACATGGCTCTTTCTTCGTCAAATGCTTCTGATGTGGAGCGATGTCTGAATGCTTCTCTTAGCACGATTAATCGTGCGAGGGGATTGACACAGCAGTTACTTACATTCGCAAAAGGCGGTTTACCAAACCGGAGGGTTGAGCGTTTATTCCCTTTTATTCAGGAAACGGTTCAGTTTGCCATGAGCGGTTCGAGCATTTCTTGCAGTTTTGCGGTACCTAATGACTTATGGTTATGTAACATTGATAAGGGACAGGTTGGGCAGGTGATTGATAATTTAGTGCTCAACGCACAGCAGGCCATGCCTCTTGGCGGGAATATTGACTTGATGGCCAGGAATGTATCTCTGGGGGAGAAAGCCCACCCGGTCCTTGAAAAAGGTGATTATGTTCAAATATCCATAAGAGACCATGGCATCGGCATGCCCAAGGAGATCTTGCCCCGCATTTTCGATCCGTTCTTCACAACAAAACCCAAGGGGCATGGACTTGGTCTTGCCACATGTTATTCCATTATCAATCGTCATGGCGGTTGTATCGATGTTGAATCAGAGACTGGTGTCGGCAGTACGTTTCATCTCTACCTGCCTGCGGCGAGGAATGCTATTTCGTCAGATACGGTCGAGGTTGTGGTGGCGCATAAAGGCACTGGCACCGTCGTGGTAATGGATGATGAGAAGGTGATAAGAGATGTTGTTGCCGGCATGCTGAAGTCTTTCGGATATACCCCGGTTTGCATGACTAACGGCAATGATGCGCTTGTTTTTTTTGAGGCGGAAATCAAGGCGAATCGGAAGGTTAAGGCAATGATCTTTGATCTTACGATTCCTGGTGGAATGGGAGGCAAAGAGGCGATTACGGCCATCAGGAAAATCTGTAAGGAAACACCTGTCATAGTTGCGAGCGGTTATGCAGATGATCCGATAATGGCCAACCCGGAAGAATACGGATTTACCAATAGTATTCGAAAACCTTTCATGCGGGTCGAGATAGCAAAGATATTAAATGATTGTTTGAAGAGCCAGGAATAGCAACAACCCTGTGGTCGGCTGATGTTACGGGCAATGTTGTTTTCTCACGTGCTCTTTGGAAGATGGAGAGCTCCATGATAATACGAATTGTATTCTTCTTATCCATGACCGGTGTAATTTGCAGTGCTAACCTGGCTCCGGAACCCGAGAAATGGATAACGACTGCTCCTGTGAGCGCATTTCAGAAGAAAATGGAATGCGGCACAGTGTTGGGTGTTCGCGGTAAAGGTGATGACAGTGCTGCCTGGCATACTTCCGGTCTTAAGCTGGATCCAGCCTCTACATATATGATGCGATTCAGGTCCAGTGCGAACGGGGCTGGAACGATCATCAGTGGGTTGGAGAATGTGAACAGGGACTTTGAGGCTTCCGCCACTCCTTCCATCAATAGTTTTGCATTCCGGGTGCCAGATAAAGATGCTGCAACTGTAATGCGGCTTGGCCACTGGAACCTCAAGGGAGAGGTTGTCTTTGATAAAATTGAACTTTATCCGGTTAAGGCGATTCACAGGTGTCAGGGTGATATGGTTCTTGGGGATGGGGAGAGGATCGAAGGCGGGATCTATACTGATACGCATTCAATGAATTGGCGAGGTTCGACGATTCACCGGACTTTGTGTAAACAGAAGGCAAGGTTTAATTCCAGTCGCTGGTGTTTTGGCCGTGGGGATGAAATCATATACAAACATGTTTTACCTGTGGATATGCTTTCTGGTGAAGTTCGCATTAATGTCAGCTATCACACGGCCGGTTCGCTCGTTATCAATGTCAGCAAGGACGGGAAAGACTGGGTTCGCGTTTCAGAGGTGACGAAGCAGGATAGTGTTGAAGCGAAATTGCCGGCAGGATTGTTTCCCGCCAGGGAGATTTACGTTCAAATTCAGGGCGAAGGCGACAGGGCTAACCTGCAGGTAGATGCGTATACCTTCCGGGCCGGGACTAAAGAAACTTCAAATTATACGGGGCGAACTGTGCTGGTTGAAGAACGGATGATTACGCCTGGCTTACGTGTCACGCTCGAAGGTGTGGATGGTGGCATTATGTTGCATTGGTTCAATCTTGTTGATTCGGCGAGGAATCTGGATCTTCAGGTTGAAGCCGGGGGGATTACCCGGTCATCGTGTTCTGTGCGTGTTCCTGCAAATGGCGAAGCGTTCTCGATGGTGGTTATGGAGCCTGTAATGTCTGCCCAAAAGCAAAGGGTTACCTGTACTGATCCATTATCCCTGCCGGCGGGAGTTCATCCTGTCAGGATTGCAGCAAGTGACGGGAAGTCCGTCGTTTGCGAGTGGGGTAGCGAAATAAAGTGTAATGTTCTTTCGGAATCAGCGTACGGGAAGCGATGTGATGGTAAAGTTCCAGGTTTGTCTGCATGGTGGTGTGAAAGCGCCTGGAAAGTGGGGGCGCAACGTGGGATTCCGGCTGGCCGACCGGCCAGGCTCCTGATTGAGGCTGCGCGGGGGGAGTACGAGGCCGTGCAACTGGTTCTGAATGCAGAAGATGGCGAGCGGACCTTGCAGTCTGTGGATGCCGGTGAACTGAAATGCGGTCGTGCGCGCATTCCTGCTTCGGCGGTAAGTATTTTTGAAGTTGCAACCGCGCGGGTGGAGAATCCAAGCGATTACCTGGGAGAGCCGGGTGATTATCCGGATCCGCTGCCTCCGCTTGTTGTGCCTAAGAAGCTTTCTTCCTGTTCCAATCAGGCGCTCTGGGTGCTTGTGCATGTGCCGGATGATGCGAAGGCGGGGGATTACCGCGGTGAAGTAAAAGTGAAGACGGATCTCGGCGAGGGCAGGATTAAGGTGCAGCTGCATGTCTTTGATTTTGCGATGCCCAGGGAAACGCACCTGCGTAGCGGGTTTGGCCTGAGCCCTCACATGATCAAACGTTACCATCAGCTGAAGAACAGGGAGCAGGAGCTGGTTGTTTATGAAAAATATTTACAGTCTTTTGCCGAGCACCGCATAGCGCCTTACTCATTTTCCGAGTATTCCCCGCTTAAAGTCAGTTTTGAAGGAAAGGATAAGGATCGAAGGGTTGTCATTGACTGGACTGCGTTTGATGTTGCGGCCAGAAAATATCTGGACAACGGTATGTTCAATGCCTTCATGCTGCATATCAGTGGCCTGGGCGGTGGCACGTTCTTTGAGCGGCATGCAGGTGAGTTCGGCGGATTCAAAGCGGGCACGGTAGATTATGAACGACTCTGGGGAGATTATGCCAGGCAGCTTGAGTCACACCTTAGTGAAAAGGGCTGGCTGAAGCATGCCTATGTCTACTGGTTCGATGAACCGGACAAGAAGGACTATGAGTTTGTGAATGAAGGCATGGACAGGATAAAGAAATATGCTCCTGGCCTGACAAGGCTGCTGACTGAACAGGTTGAACCGGAATTGACTGGTCATGTTGACCTCTGGTGCGCGCTGACACCGCACTGGACGCCAAAACTTGTCCAGGAACGACGCGCGGCAGGCGAAGAGGTCTGGTGGTATATCTGCTGCGGGCCGAAGGCGCCTTACATCGGGGAATTCACGGAACACCCGGCGGCGGAGATGCGTATCTGGCCGTGGCAGTCGTGGCAGTACGGGGTGCAGGGAATACTGATTTGGGAGACAACTTACTGGACAAGTTCGACCGCTTTTACGAATTCATTGCAGGATCCATGGCTTGATGCAATGGCATATGTAAGTGGATACGGAGTCAAGCCTGGATCGAAACAGTTCTGGGGCAACTGCGATGGCCGGTATCTATATCCGCCGCGCCGTGATCCAAACCAGGCCCATGAGCCCTGCCTGGATGGTCCGATTTCATCTTTGCGCTGGGAAAATCTCCGGGACGGCATGGACGATTACGAGTATTTCTATATGCTCAAACAGCAGATTGAACGCGCACGTGGCAAGGCCGGTAAGAAACTGATTGCTGAAGCCGAAAAACTGCTGGTTGTTCCTGAAAATATTTCAAAGGATACAACACATTTCACGTTTGATATACGACCTGTGATGGAACAGCGCAGGAAGATTGCAGGGATGATAGAGAAATTGCAGAGATACTAAATCGCTCTGTTAAACCTTACGTGTTTTGTGGAGCAGTTGGAATATTGAGTTGGGCTGCTTCTGTAGTGTACGCTGTCACAGCGTATTTGTTCGGCTGGTGACAGCCGACTCTACAATTCGGGTCAGCCTAAGAGAAAAAACATGAAGCATTGTCTTGTTAGATTTACGCTGATCTTCGGTTTGTTGGCTGCTGTTTCGGTGCAGGCTGCGGATGATTCGATCCCGCATTTACAGACAAAGGGAAATGCGACGCAACTGATTGTTGATGGAAAGCCGTTTGTAATGCTTGCCGGCGAGCTGCATAACTCATCAGCATCGGGTGTTGAGTATATGCGCAGTATCTGGCCGCGTCTGAAGGTTCTTGGCCTCAATACGGTCCTGGCGCCGGTAAGCTGGGAGCTGCTTGAGCCCGAGGAAGGCCGGTTTGATTTTACTTTTCCGGATGAGCTTGTTGATCTTGCCCGCAAACATGATCAGAAGCTTGTGTTGCTCTGGTTTGGTTCATGGAAGAACGGCGTGTCAAGTTATGCGCCAGGCTGGGTTCTCAAGGACACAAAACGGTTTCCACGTGCCAGGGGCTCGAGTAATCAAAATACGAAGGATATTCTCTCAACACTCAGCCAGGCCAGTTTGGCCGCCGATGCAAAAGCGTTTGCCATGTTGATGAAGCACCTGAAGAAAATTGATGGCAGGCGGCACACAGTGATAATGGTTCAGGTCGAGAACGAGGTTGGCATCAAGCCGGAAATCCGTGATCTTTCTGATGAGGCCGGCGCTGCATATGGTGGAGAGGTGCCGCAGGAATTGCTGGCTTACCTGGCAAAGAACAAGGAAAGGTTGCATCCTGACCTCCTGGCCAGATGGAGAAAAAGCGGCTTTGCAGGCAAAGGAAGCTGGGCTGATGTATTTGGTAGCGGGCCGGAGGCGGAAGAAGTGTTTTCGGCCTGGAATTATGCGCGTTATATCGACCAGGTTGCCGTGTCCGGCCAGGCGGAATATCCGTTGCCGATGTATGTTAATGCATGGCTGGCATCCGGATTTGGTACGTATCCATCTGGCGGACCTGTTGCGCACATGCATGATGTCTGGAAAGCTGCGGCGCCGCATATCGCCGTGCTTGCTCCGGATATTTATGTGGGTGAGTTCAAGGAAGTATGTGCGGCTTACAGCAGGGGTGGGAATCCCCTGATGGTCCCTGAGGCAAGGAAAGATGATGAGGCCGCGGCACGTGCATGGTGGGTTATTGCCCAGCACAGTGGCCTTTGTTTTTCGCCATTTGGAATCGACAGTATTCGCGAAGATCATCCGCTTGTCGGTACGTATAATATTTTGGGTCAGCTCATGCCTTTAATAACCGAAGCGCATGGCAGCGGAAGGATGATGGGCGTGTATCAGCAGGGAAATGAGCAGAATCCGCCGGTTGCGGAACTCGGCGACTGCAGTGTGAGGGTGAATTATGTTTCGCGTCTGCCTGAAAAACATCCGCCGGTGGGGGGAATTGTTATCCGGACAGGAGCAGAGGAACTGATTGTTGCCGGATACGGTTTTTCGTGCCAGTTCCAGTTGAAGACTCCAGGTCCGCGCAGTACAAGGATTCTGAGTGTTGAACTTGGGCATTTTAATGAGGCCGGCAGATGGGTTCATGAACTATGGCTGAATGGTGACGAAACCGGCGCAAATGGCGCCGTGAAGATTCCACCCTTCGACGCCAATGAAAGACTGGGCATTTCACGTCCCATGATTCTAAAAGTTAAGTTATATCGGCACGATTGATACCTTATAAAAGCGTTATTTGCTTGTCCTTTTTTGGCCAGAAAACATCGATAATCGTGTCATTTGGCAATATTGCCAACGAAAAAATAAACATATTACAGCCAGTATGAGTACATTTAATAATGTTGTAGTTGTTTTACAACAAATGTTGTAGTATATTTACAACATTAAAAGAGGAGATTGTCATGACTGGAGTGGAAAGCAAAGCAGTTACTTTTGGGCCTTATTTCAAAGTGCTTAGAATGGAAAAACGGATTACCTTGAGAGAATTCTGTAGGAGAGCGGGGGCAGATCCGGGAAACATAAGCAAACTTGAACGTGGTGTGTGGCCACCGCCTCAGGATAAGGATATATTGGAGCGTTATGCCAGGGCATTGGATCTGAAACCGGCAACAGACGAATGGTATCGTTTTTTTGACTATGCTGCGGCCGATTGTGGAATAATTCCTCAGGATATCATGTCGGATGAAGAAGTTGTTAAGGTTCTTCCCGTATTATTCCGTACCTTAAGGCGTGAGAAACCAACAGAAGAAGGTTTGAATCGTTTGGTTACAAAGCTGAAGAAATCGTGAGTTCATAATGAAGTTACCAGTTCGTCCTGTCTACACATGGAAAGAAATTGCAGAGAAAGCAAAAGAGTTCTCCGACAAATATCAATTGTCACAACGAAACTATCCATTGGATGTCGAGGAGATAGCTGAGTGTGACCTGGGGTTGGAAATACGAGTTGTGGCCGGCCTCATGGAGGAGTTTGATTCTCCTGCGCAGATTGCACCTGGCGACAGTTATCCAATCATAACCGTTGATGCGGATCAGTACCGTCAGCAAACTACGTTCTACCGTTTCTCCCTTGCTCATGAAATTGGTCATTACGTTCTGCATCGAGAATGGCTTGAAAAAGTCTGGCGGATGGTTAAATCCATAGACACATGGAAACAGGTGATTATGGCCAGATCAGAAGATGATTATAAATGGATTGAGGCTAATGCAGAGGAGTTTGCATCGTATCTTCTTGCGCCCGAAGACAAGTTTGAGCCAGTGTTGAGGCAACAGCTCTTGCTTCTTGAAAAGATTTCGGCAGCTTTACAAGCTGAAGATATTTTGCCCTATATTGCCAATCCTATAGGAGAATTCTTCGGCATGAGTAATTCCGCAGCTCAGGCAAGAATTCGCAAGAGTTCACAATGGAAACAATTTTGTGAGAAATTAAATATTATGGAGTAAAATGTTATGAATAATGGAGTGCAGTTCCTGAGTGTACGACTGGTTATGTTTTTTTCATTATTAATTGCCAGTATGATTCATCCTGGCAACGCCTTGGCCTTCAAGGTTTATATATTTACCGACATGGAAGGGTGCAGCGGGGTTACGGGGAGTGGGCAGATAAGCGGCACTCGTGCGGAGGAAGGCAAACGGCTGATGGCCGAGGACATGAATGCATGTATAGCCGGCTGTTATGCAGCAGGGGCGACGGAAGTTGTGGTTCGTGATGGGCATGGCGGGGGCACGAATGTGAATGTAAAACTGATCGATCCGCGTGCGAAGCTGGTCCGGGGTTCAACACCGGGAGTGCGTTTCAAGGATTTGGATGGTGCGGAAGCGCTAATCCTGTTGGGTTATCACGCTATGGCACTGACACCTGGCGGTGTTCTGGCTCATTCCTATTCTTCGGCTTCGATCCAGGGAATGTGGTTGAACGGACGTGAAGTGGGTGAAATAGGCGTGGATGCTGCCATTGCTGCGGAGCACAAGATTCCTGTTGTAATGGTTTCTGGCGATGACAAGGTAGCCGCTGAGGCAAGGGCGTGGATTCCAGGCGTTATTACATGCGAGACCAAGAAAGGGACGGGTCCACAGAGTGCGGTACTGGTGCCGGTGGAGGAAGCGCACAAGCTGATCAAACAGAAAACGGAACAAGCCCTCTCCAGGCGCAAGGAAATCAAATTGATAGAGGTGAAATATCCGGCCACGCTCCGCTGGGATTATCTTCCCAAGGGATCGCTGCGTACGCATAATCCTGCGTTCAAGCCGGTTGACAATCCGCGACGTGTTGAAAAGACTGGTGACTCGGTTGAGAAGTTGCTTGTGGGAAAATAATAATGATGGAGCCGAAGGAGTGAGTACGCTGTTATGAGAAAATTATGTTATATGGTCATGTTTTCCGGATTGGTTGCTGTTACTTCATGCACTTTTAATTCACATAAGGTATCGCATGTGCCGGCGAACCGGGCGCAGGTTGACCTGCCCGGACAGAGGGCTGACGGATCCGTTCTGCTTCCGAATCAATGGTCATTGCGTCCTGCCGGCAAGCAGGTTGTGCTGGAGGATTTTCCAGTCAACATAGCCGTTCATCCTGGCGGTGTGTATGCGGCGGTGCTGCATTGTGGTTACAGCCAGCATGCTATTGTTATAGTAAGAATCGCTTCCGCAGAAGTTGTTTCACGCGTTGCATTAGATGAGGCTTTCTATGGGCTTGAATTTTCTCGCGATGGGGGGACGCTATTCAGCAGTGGTGCAGGTGGAGAGGTTGTTCACAAGTTCTCGTTCAAGGATGGTTATTTGGCTGATCACAGTGAGATGGTTTTGCGTAACGTCAAGGAGCGTGGTGTGCCGTCCGGGCTGGCTGTAGATGACGAAACCAGGCGTGTTTATGCTGCTAATTTGTGGGGACACCGTATTACCCAGGTTGACCTGGCGGGCGGTACAGGGCCAAGGGATATTGCGCTAAGAGAAGGTGTATCTACAGTTACTTCCGGCCTTGTCAAACCTTCGTCCGATAGTGATATTGCGGCTGCCACAAAGCGTGCCGAGGCATTGCTTGATCCAACAGCTCCTGGGGATCCTTTCCCGTATGCCTGTCGGCTCGATGAGCGGAAGCAACGTCTTTATGTCAGTCTTTGGGCGCAGGCTACTGTTGCTGTTATTGATCTTGGGACCAGTTCTGTTATTGCCCGCTGGCCAACGCAGGAACATCCAAACGAGATGCTGCTGTCGGCGGACGGTAAACACCTGTATGTTGCCAATGCCAACCGAAATACAGTCAGTGTGTTTGATACAGAGAGTGGAAAAGCCATTGAAACGATCTCGGCGGCGCTCTTTCCAAATTCGCCCCCTGGCGCTACCCCGAACAGCCTTGCCATGACACCCGACGGTAAAATGCTTTTCATTGCCAACGCCAACGTCAACTGTGTGGCAGTGTTTGATGTGAGTATTCCCGGGAAGAGCCGTTCACTGGGGTTCATCCCGGCGGGCTGGTATCCCACGAGCGTCAGGGTTACGCCTGACGGTAACCGTCTCCTGATTGCCAACGGCAAGGGGATCATACCCAAGAGCAATCGTCATGGTCCTAACCCCGGAAGGGAACCTCCGGGCACTGTCATTGAATACATTGCGAAATTGCACAGGGGGACTTTGAGTGTTGTTGATCTTCCGCGTGGTACAAAACTCGAGAAGCAGATGAGTGTCTGGACAACGCAGGTATTGAAATGCAGTCCACTTCGTGAGGATGCCGGTGTTACGGTGGAGCGCCCTGAAGGTAATCCGGTACCCGGCCGTGTGGGTGATCAGGGCCCAATCAAATATGTCATGTATGTTATCAAGGAGAACAGGACTTATGACCAGATGTTGGGTGACATGCCGGAGGGCAATGGTGATCCGGCTCTTTGTATTTTTCCTGAACACGTGACTCCCAATCACCACAAGCTGGCGAGGGAATTTGTGCTGATCGATAATTTCTATGTCGACAGCGAGGTAAGCGCGGATGGCCATGAGTGGACAATGGGGGCATATGCCACTGATTTTGTAGAGAAGCATTGGCCTATGAGCTACGGTCATGGAAGGCGTGGCAAATATCCATATCCCAGTGAGGGTAAGCTCCAAATTGCTTTTCCTGCCGGTGGGTACCTTTGGGACCGTGCCCGCGAAGCTAATGTTACATACCGCAGTTACGGAGAGTTTGTAGAGAACGGCAGGAACAAGACGGATCCCGCCTATTCGCGCGTGAAAAGTCTGCAGGGGCATTTCGATGAATGGTACCGTTGCTGGGATCTTGACTATCCTGATGTCAAGAGGGCCGAGCGATTTATTTCTGAGCTGCAGCGCTTTGAGAAGGAAGGCGAGATGCCACGATTGCAGATTGTCCGGCTGGGTAACGATCATACTTATGGAACAGCCACCGGGAAGCTGACGCCGGTGGCACAGGTGGCTGATAATGATCTTGCACTAGGAATGTTTGTAGAGGCGGTCAGCCGTTCGAAATTCTGGTCGCAGACGGCGATATTTGTGCTGGAGGATGACGCCCAGAACGGATCAGATCACGTTGACTGCCATCGTTCACCGGCATATGTGATCAGTCCGTATACCAGGCGCGGGGCTGTGGTTTCGACGATGTATTCCACCAGCAGCATGCTGAGAACGATGGAGCTGATCCTCGGGCTGCAGCCCATGTCCCAGTTCGATGCTGCCGCTGCACCAATGTACAGTTGTTTCCAGGCCAAGGCCGATGCGCGACCGTACAAGGCTCTGCCGGCAAACGTGGATCTCAATGCGCGTAATGTCAAGACCGCGTGGGGTGGAGAGCTGTCGGATAAAATGAATTTTGCCAAGGAGGATGCGGCGGATGACCTGCTGCTTAATGAAGTAATATGGCGTTCTGTGCGGGGGGCTGGCAGCCCGATGCCCGCTCCTGTACGTGCGGCCTTTGTCCGTATAGCGAAGATGAATGACGACGACTGAAAGTTCTCAGTCATTGATCCAAGAGCCTGTATTCACCGTAATGTTAATAAGTCAAATCACCTATCACCTATTGGCTGGCAGATCGTAAATCGTTCTCATTGCAGAAGGATAGATGTCGGCCAGGGCGTCTTCGAATCTGACATCGGGGCGGAAATGGGGTGAGTTGCTGTGGGACAGATTCTTCATTCCCCAGTATGAGCCGTAATATTGGCAACTTGCATCAAGCCAGTTTACGATCCTGATGAATTCTTCTTTCTGGAGTTTTGTATCTTTGTGTTTTTCGCGCAATGCTTTTACACGCTCCGACATTTTTGATGCGTTGTTGCCAAATTGTTCAAAATGCGGTTCGAATTGGCCGAAAGTGGCAGCGAGAATGCTCGAATAGGCGCCGTAATAGTAAGGCGGCATGTATTCCACATTGGCGCGTATGTCGTTTTCGTTTGCCTGTACCCCGACAAGAGTAAACTTTCGTTGTTTGCTTCTGGCATCCCCAATACCCAGCAGATTCTCGTACGAGTTGCAGTACAGGCGTGTCAGTCCACCGGTCAGGTCCAGTTTTTCCGGAGCCTTGTCGGATGAGTCGTGACATTTTATGCAGTATTTGTTCCATATGGGTTGAATCTGTCGTTCGTAATCGAAAAGTTTTTGACCGGATGAATCGCCGGGTTGTGGGCCTGGCATAACAGGTTCTCGTTTCAATGCACTGGCGACTGGCATGGCGGCAGTCTTGCCTGTACGGGAACGTTCGTGACAACCGACGCAACTGCGCGTTTCGCCCGGCATATAGTTGATATAAGTCCGCTCGGTCTGGATGGCCATATAATTCTCATCCAACAGCTGGAAATATATGTTACGACCGGCGGGGACATAGAAGCTGGCTGACCCGTCGGTGTTGACCGGTATGATGCCATGCTGGGCGTGCATGCCAAGTATGTATGGGCCAAGTGTGGTATGGGCCATGCCCTCCTGGTCCCCTTTCCATCTGTTGCGTGCAGTCCATGGACGAGGCGTCTGTTCCATAATCCTAAGGTGTTTCACAGTGTTTTTTTCTACGCCATTAAGGCCTGCATAAACGTCTGTGACGATACAATGCGCCAGATTCTTTTCGGCCAGATTTGGCTGGACTGAGGTGACTGTTCGGGGTGGTATTGGGCGCGTGACCAGCGGATATGGATGCCAGCAGGAGATTTCTTCATCTCTATACAGGGTGCTGCCGTTACCTTGTTCGTCCAGCAGCGTAAGATCGTATCCTTTCGGGTCATGCCACGGCAGGCCTTTTGGCTTGTGCGCTGCCAGGAAAAATGTTTCTGAGATTGGATAAGGGTCTTTGAAAAGGCGGCCTGGTTCGCCCGTACTTTCATTTACCCATTTGTTGTCCACGCGAAAGGTGAATCCGCCATGTGTTTGTGCGTCGACGTCTTTCGTGATGAGTTTCATGGTTTCGCGGTTGCGTGTATCTTCTCTCGTGTCGATAACAACAACTGTGCCGACCCCATTGTTGGGGCCCCAGTGTGAACATCCAAGGAAGCAGATCTTGTCAACGGTTCCAGGGATGGGGCGGCCATAGAGCATTGTTTCCGGGTCAATGATGTTATTACCGTAGACTTCAGAGGTTCCTGTGCCATCCGAGTGCATTGCCCAAAGGCATTTGACTGCACCGGCTCCCTTGCGGTTGTATTCCCATCGCATGTAAAGCACCCGCCCGTCAGGAAGTACGGCCGGTGAAAACTCGCTTACGGGATTGAAGCTTAACCTGCGTATGTTACTACCGTTACTGTCCATGCGATACAGGACTGTTGTTGTATAAACGTCGGCCCCGTTACAAAGGGTACTCGTGCGGCACCTGGTCGAGGTGAATATAATGTTACCATCAGGGAGGTAACAAGGTTGCATGTCATTGCTACCGTAACCATACAGGCGTACCAGGTCCGCTTCATCATCCTCCGGGAAAGTCAGCTGGCGGAGGTTGCTGCCGTCAATATTTATTTCATAGATCCGGTAACCTTCCCGTGCAGATCGCTTGTAATCAAAAACGATTTTTTTGGCGTCGAATGAAAGGTCAAAGCGGTTAACCACTCCGGTTCCGAATTGCGGGACAAGGTCGCTCACTGCTCCTGTCTTGAGATCCAGGATGCAGAGTCCTCCACCTGGAGTCCATCTGCTGTCGATATGTTCTGTGTAGACGTGGCTGCATGTGAGTGTGAATCGCCGCACAAATATCAGTTTTTCAATACCCTTGTCTCGGAGAACTTTTGCCGCTTCTGCATTAAAATGGTGTGGAGCCCTGTCGGCCGGGGATAGGTTTTCCGTGACTGGGGCAGGGCTGGTACGTGGAAGTTTTGGCTTAGGTAACTTTGGTTCGATATCCGTAACAAGGAACTCGGAGCTTCCATTTCTCCCTGCTACAGCGTCAATACCGACTTGTGCCTCGAAGCGTGTGTATTTCCCATCCAGCTTGAAGTGCAGAATCGAGGGTGCGTGTGCCCAGAAACCCTTTGTGAAAGATTTTCCATGAATGTTAAGAGGTTGCTGTCCTTGTCCTGTATTGACCAGGAGCATGCCCCAGCCGACCTGAGTTTTGTGTGGTTTGAGATCTGATAAATCAACAGCTTTGCCATCCTTGTCGAATAGCTTCGGGTTTGCCCAGATGGCCTGATCATAGTTATAGGTATCGTTGCCGATGGTGGCAACGAGAAACAGGTCCTTGACTCCGGTGATATCCGCGACAACAGGCAGGGGGGCATCTCCTCCCTTTATTACTCTGGTTTTTACGGGTTCAAAGGCCGTTGCTTGTTGCGATGTCAGGATTATTGTTGCCAGAGTTGCAACTGCTACGAAAAAGAACGAATCTGAGTCTCTCATGGAGTACCTCATGAGTTTTTATCGAGTTGTTGTTTGTTGCCTGTTGTGTGGGTGTTGGTTTCACTGTTAAAACCGTATCCCAGTCGTTTGGAAATCTGTGCGGCATGTTCGCATATGAGTTTGCCTATTTTGACAAAGGATGCGGAGGGGACTCGCTCAGCAGGTCCTGTTATCGTCAATGCGGCTACCGGGTAGCCCTGGTGGTTGAAAATAGGTGCAGCGACGCAATGGACGCCGTCCAGAGCTTCGGCGTGATCCACTCCGTAACCAGTCTGCTTGACTTCTTCAAGGGCTTTCATGAATTTCTCGCGGCTTACGATGGTATTTGACGTCATGCGTTTGAAAATTACACCTTTAAGGGCGATTGAACGTTCGTGCTCCGGAATGAAGGCCAGGATGGCCTTAGTGGATGCTGATGAGTAGATCAGCTGGCGTGTGCCCGGATCGCAAACAAATCGGAAAGAATGCAGTCCCTGCACCTGTTCCAGGACTATGCCTTCACCTTTATCGAGAACGCTTATTACAACTGTTTCCTGGACTATGTCGCGAAGGCAGCGCATGACATCGATAGAAGATTCAATCAGGGTTTTGTCGTGGGCTGAACCGTAAGAGAATGTCGCCATTTTCCGGCTCAGCAGATAGCGGAATGTGTCGTCATTTCGTGTGATGTATTCATGAGCGTCCAAAGTATTCAGTATGCGATAGACTGTATTTTTAGGGAAATGCAGTTCCCTTGAGATTTCGCTGAGAGTGAGGCCCTGCGGGTGCAGGCGGAGATGGTCCAGGATTTCGAGAGTGCGGTGCAGTATAGGTACGCCGGCGCCATTTCTTGCTTTAAGAGTCTTTCCGATTGTCGATGTCATTGTTTTCAGCGGTTCCTTAGATGGTCTTACGTTCCTCTATTGGTACAGTAAAAAAAGAGAGAGGTCAAGAGGATCTTTCAATTTCTTTGCGGAATAACGGGCGTCGTAATAATCACAACATTCCGGAGTTGCAGTAATCCGTTTTTTTTCATCTTGGACTATTTGACGGAATTGTCTAGCAGGCTCGTGACCGCCATGACGATGAAATTATTATTGCCTCCAATACCGCCTCTTTGTTAGCTTCACCCGGATTTTACACATAAAATGAAAAACAAGCGGAGGTCTTTGAATGAGCGATAATCTTGCCAATGACCAGTCAAACAAAGTCATCCCCAAACAAATCCTTTTCCCGTTCATCCTAGTAACATCGCTCTTTGCAATGTGGGGCTTTGCTAACGATATCACCAACCCCATGGTGGCAGCCTTCAAAAATATACTTCTGATCAGTAATTTCGAAAGTTCACTTGTCCAGTTTGCTTTCTACGGTGGTTATTGCGTAATGGCGATTCCCGCTGCTCTGTTTATAAAACGTTACACTTATAAAAAGGGTATTCTTCTTGGCCTGTTTTTGTATTCAGCTGGTTGTTTCCTTTTCATACCGTCAGGTATCACGATGCAGTTCTGGGCATTTTTGATTGCGTATTTTATCATGACCTGCGGCCTTTCCTTTCTCGAAACCAGCGCCAACCCGTATGTTCTGGCCATGGGTTCAGAAGAAACTTCCACCCGCCGCCTTAACTTTGCACAATCGTTTAACCCTATGGGCTCCCTGCTCGGTATGTTCGTAGCGCGTGATTTCATACTTGCCCATCTGGATAAAACGCCGGAAGCAGCCCGCCGTACACTTCAGGCAACCGATCCGAATGCCTTTATAGCCATCGCTAAACATGATCTCGATACCATCATAGGACCGTATGCCGTACTCGGGATAGTGGTTTTGGTGGCGCTCGTTATTTTTGCAATATCCAAGCTTCCGATGAGCAAGGGAGAGGAGGATAATAAAATCAACGCCATTCCTACCCTCAAGCGCCTGTGGGCTAATAAGAAATATATGGAAGGTGTCATTGCCCAGGCTTTCTACGTTGGCGCCCAGATCATGTGTTGGACCTTCATTATCCAGTACGGCGTAAACGAACTCGGTTTGGAGAAGACGGATGCACAAAGCTATAACATGGTGGCAATGATTATTTTTGTTACCAGCCGCTTTATCTGTACATTCCTTCTAAAATATTTCAGTCCTGGTGGATTGCTGTCAACTCTAGCCATTGGTGGGTTGATCCTCACAGCAGGCACCATATTTATCAGGGGAATGCTGGGAATTTATTGTCTCGTAGGCGTTTCAGCCTGTATGTCTTTGATGTTCCCGACCATCTACGGAATAGCGCTCAAGGGTCTAGGTGATGATGCCAAGCTTGGTGCCGCAGGGCTGATCATGGCTATCGGAGGCGGATGCCTTATGCCCCCAATGCAGGGTTGGATCATGGACCAGTCGGCGTTAAATCTTGGATTTATGATGCTTTCAAGTACAAGAGCGTCCTTTTTCCTTCCTCTCATATGTTTCGTAATCATCGCTATCTACGGATACAGAACCTCCAACGTTCACGGTCATACTTACTGAATGTATCAGGAAACTGCAGGCCGAACGCCATGGACTTTGTGATAAATGAGTCTATTGAGAAACTTTGTGTTTTTCTGGTATTTCTTGTGCTTGTTTCCTTGCCTGTATCGGCTGCGGAAAAGTTGACGTTAGAACTATTTGGAGTTTGCAAAATAAAATCAGTACTTCGATCGTTACAGGAGATATTATGAATAGAAGAAACTTTTTGAGAATGACGGGGCTGGGAATTGCAGGAGTGTCTTTGCAGGGACTGATGAGGGCTGCGGAGGATGTGGTTGGACGGCCAAATATCATATATATACTTTGCGATGATCTGGGTTATGGGGACATCAAGTGTCTGAATCCCGAAGGTAAAATTGCAACACCGAATGTGGACAAGCTGGCTGCCGGGGGAATGATATTCACTGATGCGCATTCGGGTTCGTCTGTCTGTACGCCGACACGATACGGTGTTATGACGGGACGATACAGCTGGCGGACGCGGCTGCAGACCTCGGTTCTGGGTGGTTATTCATCACGTCTCATTGCGCCCGGAAGAATGACGGTTGCTTCGATGTTGAAACAGAATGGTTATGCGACGGCATGTTTTGGTAAGTGGCATCTAGGTATGGACTGGGCCAGGACCACGGACGAACCGCTTCCTGATGAAATAAAGAATGCCAATAATGTTGATTTCAGTAAGCCAGCGGTTGGTGGACCTGCAGACTGTGGGTTTGATTACTATTACGGTATTTCAGCTTCACTCG
>Ga0156394_1015_pt1 | contig 21828 bp, 14 predicted proteins | sample RifOxyA3_FD_108038 | JGI IMG/M metagenome (GOLD analysis project Ga0156394, IMG submission 108038) | Lentisphaerae bacterium RIFOXYA12_FULL_48_11 | reverse complement strand
TGCGGAAATAGTCCATGACCACACCTGTGAATTGCGTCCCCGCGAACAATCCGATTCCCAGCGTCACCGTTGTATAAAGGGCCTGGGCTGAGCCGCGAATTTCGGGCGAAGCCACGCGATTTACGTAAATGAAAGCGGCATCAAAAAAGAAGGCAAATGCCAGACCATGTAAAACCATTGATGCAATGACCAGTTTCCTCGGTCGCATCCGGGCGTATACCAGAAACATGATCAACCAGAAACCTGTACCTATTGCCAGTGTCCATTGAAAGCCCAACCGCGGGAAAATCATCGGCAGGATTTGAGCCATGGCCACTACCTGCGCTACCTGGGCAATACTCATCAACGCAGGTATTGAATTATGGGACGTACCGATGTCTTCCAGGTAACGGGCGGTACCGAGGAAATAGAACTGCAATTGTGTGGTGACAACAAATGAAATCACCAGGAAAATCAGGAAATTCGGATCAGCAAGCATTGAAATTGCCTTCACGAACGGCAAAACGGCGCCGACTTTATGCGCGGGTGGCGTATGTGGCAGGAAGAAACAGTAAACGCCCATGATTAAAGAAAATACCGCAGCCATGGTCAGTCCATCCTCGCCACTGACCTTTAACTTACCGGAACGGCGCCAAGCCGTCAGCACCAGTCCCGCCAGTATCCAGGAGATTGCGCCCCATACTCGGACCCTGAAATAATTGACCTCCGGATTCGGAATGTGTGCAAAAGCCAGGGAATTCACAAGCGCAAGTGTCGGGGCAAAACAAAGTGAATAACAACCCATCAGTATGAGCAATGGCCAGAATCGTGTGGCACGGGCAGCGGCCAACAGGAAGATGCTGCCCAGCAGATGCGCTCCGCCAAGATACCACTGCGTAGGACACCATCGGTCAACAATCTGGCCTGCCAACAGTGGCGAAATAATGCATCCCAGCGGCAGTGTACCATAGATCCACCCCAACTGCTTACCGCTCATTTTCAGTGGCCCCAGAAGTCGCGCAGCTAATACAGGAGCCCAAGCACCCCAGATGGTAAACTCCAGGAACATCATTCCACTCAATAATATATATAATTCCCAGCTCATGAGATTCCTTTATTTCCGTTTATCAATGGTCTCAACCATTCTTTTTCCAATTGTAATAATCGTAATAGGTTTTTATCTCCATTTTCTGCGCGGCATACTCGATGAATTTTCTTGTCCAATGCAGGTTCTCGTCAAAAAGAATACTGGTCCAGTCGTGCTGCAGATGTGACCAGCACATGTTCATGCTCTCAAGCCGGTCAACCTGCGCTTTTAAATAAGAATGATACTCTTCCCATTTCTCCCAGCCATTGTCATGCCGCCACTGCGCATCCAGCCAGCCCTGTACCGGACACTCCAGTATTCCTGGAAAGCCCTGCCGGTCATAAAAGAAAGGCTGAATCCCCCAGTCGAGCGGAAAATAATCCAGGCTGTTTCTGCCATAAGAGCGTGTGTATACCATCCCGCTTTTTGAAATGATCTCAAGAATGTCAGGCCTGTCGGATAATCCCCGGTAATATGTGTATGGAGCCGTGATCCCCTTGCATTCGACTCCCAGATACTTCTTCAAGAGAGCCACCGGCCTGCCTATCTGTTCCTCCATCCGGTCGAAGTCCAATCCCCTGAGAAAAACCCTGCTGCCGGTTTCCTCCACAACGGTCTTCAGGGGATAATGATCCTGTGTATGCTGGGCTATTTCAAACATTCCCGAAGCAAGACACTTCTCAAGTTCAGCAAGGTGTTTTTCTATATTACAACCAACCATGAATATCGTGGCAGGCACCTGCAATTCCTTGTGAACTTCCACTATCTTTTTCAGGAAAACAGAAGTGGAGTCTTCCGGCACTTTCCTGCCTACCCACTTCTCGCCCGGGACCCGCCCTGGAATTCTTTCCACATCGTAACCAATAAGCAGTTTAGATGACATGACCTTCCTCACAGTTTGATTATATCTGCCGTATAAAGCATACGGACACAAGGATGCTTTAACAGGAATGATGCCGGATTCTCAGTGCTGATTTCGCCCGTCTTTATTTTATGAAGAGGAATCACCTGTTCTTTGAAACACGCCAGCAACAATATTTCTTTTGCCTTCAGTATGGATTTCATTCCCATTGTAACTGCCTTGCGCGGCACTATTTTAAAATCGTTTCCGGCAGTCAGACGCGCGTTTGTTTCAATCGTCAGTTTATTAAGTTCGATAACACGGGAAGGGAGTCCGGCAAAATCATCCACCGATATCTCATCCGCCTTAATAGGTTCGTTGAAAGCTATGTGTCCGTTAAAGCCTATGCCCAAAAGTTGAAAATCCAGGCCGCCGGCTTCGGCGATTTGTGAATCATATCTTGCAGGATTTTCTGCATCCGGGAAAAACATATTTTCGTGTTTGAAGCCAAGTTCTGGATTCAACAGGTTGAAAAACTTCTCAGTCATGTATTTCCGGTAACTGAGCGGATGATCGGCAGGAACATTCCTGCCATCATTGCCGGCATATTCATCAAGATTGAATGTGGACAAACGGGAAAGTCCAACCCCGGCATTGTTAAGCATTCCCGCAAGGACTGCATAAAGCTTTATCATCGTATTCCCGGTTGCCATCCCGACCCTGACGGTATTCTGACCGGAAAGATTCTTTGAAATGACCTTGAAAAGAATCTCCGCACCTATCCGACTCATATCTTCATAATCATGTGCTTCTGTCCATTTCATTTCGAACTTCCCCTGCTTGATGTCTTCAATACCGACCAGGAAAGAAGTTTCTCGGACGCCGATCGAATATCGCCAATCCGATTCTCGCCCGCTTCACGCTCAATCGCAAGAACGCCATTGAATCCAATCTCTTTCAAAACGTTCAGGAATGCTTCGCCTCCAACCTGACCTTCACCCCATGGGACCTCTGTACCCCAGGTACCGGCTATCTTTGCCAGCATGGCATCCTTGATATGAACGTGCTTGATCCAGCGGCCAAGCACACGAACGGCTTCGACCGGGTTACCTTTTCCGTAGAGGATCATGTTCGCCGGATCAAAATTGACGCCAAGCGCGGGATGATTCATTTCTTCCAGCAGGTTGCGCAAACATTCGGCAGTTTCCTGGCCAGTCTCCATCAGGAGCGATATGCCGCGTTCTCCGGCAGCGTCCGCGAGACAAACCAGGCGGTCTTGAAACTTCTGTACCTTCGCCTTGTCATCATCCTCAATAAAACCGGCATGCATTGTCAGGAAACGAACCCCGCATTCCGCCGTGATCGCGATCGAACGCATAACCATCTCCCGGTTACGGGCCCAGTACTCATCCGGAACGATTCCACCAGTCACTCGAATACTCTCAAGCGAAGAATAATCCTCATGAAAGAAACCAATGGTCATGGCGCTGATCATCCATTCCTGTTTCCTGATCGCTTCCAGGTAAGCGTCCCCACCGTCACGAAATACGGGCTTCAAAGCCAGGTTCACACATCCAATCCCAAGTTCCTGCATTGCCTTTACAATTCCATCGAAATCGGCACGGAGTGACCAGCTGCAAACAGCCAGCGGCCATTGACCACATTTCGGCATGCCCTGAAATTGCCGGCTATTCATTTTATCTTCAGGCGATGTTGACACGTTTTCCTTTTTGTACCGACTCACGTTCGGCTTCCACAATACGAAGTGAATCCAATGCCTGTTGCGAAGTAATTACAGAAGGAACAGACTCACCACGAATAATTCTCACAAAATACTCGATCTGCCGGGAATAACCATCGCCATTCCCCAGCGGTGGAGTAAACACCTCTCCTCCGACAGGACAAACCTTGAGTGTCGGTTGCCGCCTGTGGTCGAAGGAAATCGTGGCCTTCTCCAGGGCGATGAGAAACCGCATCTCAAAACCAAACGACGGCATCATTTCCCAACCTCCCTCGGCCGTGACAAGCTTGTCGTCGCTGTAACAATAGTGTGTGACTACGTGTGAAAGCCCGGCCCCTGGAATCGTGACTCCGTGACTGCATACCGAGCCAGGCATTCCAAAAAGATACTGGACAAAATCCGTATCATGAATGTGCAGGTCCAGAACCATGCCACCGCTCTTGGCTTCGTTTGAAAACCAACTACCTTCTTTTGAGCGGGCCGTTGCAGCCAGCCGCTGGAACGTCGCAGCGATAACACGGCCATAAGTGCCACTCTCAATTATATCCTTGGCCTTGACGTACTCGGGCCAGAAACGAATGCAATGGCCGATCTGCAGCACCTTTCCGCTTCGCTTCGCGGCATCGATCATTGCCTTACCCTCGGAGAGATTCAATGCCATCGGCTTCTCGCAAAGCACATGAAGCCCTGCCTCCAGTGCTTTAATGGTCCACGGGGCATGCAGAAAGGTTGGTACTGTAATCGAAACTGCATCGAGTTTTTTATCAGCAAACATTTTAGAGGGATCAGAATAGACGCTGATGTTCTGCAAATCAACGTCGCCAACAGCACCTGCAATGTTGCCCTTATTCTTATTGGGATCAGTTACAGCGTGCGGATCGGCATCGCAAATGGCTGCCACCTCCACACCTTCCATGGCTTTCCAGCAGCGATAATGCATGCGCCCCATAAAACCGAAGCCAATGATTCCGACCTTCATCCCGGAAACCCTCCACGCGAAGATTCAGTACGCCATATGATCGTCTAATTACTTAAGAAATGCCTGCCTTTGTAAGCGATAGATTTACTATACAAGCCCATACCGCATACTGCCGATTGCGCAAGAATATTGCTGCATTTTGCGTAATGTGAGTATACAGCACAGACTCAACAAGTTCGAAACAGAATACACCCCCTGTTATTTCCTCATGTCCAAAAGTCCGTTTTGAGACATTATATACAAGAATGCTGAAAGATTCTGGACAGAGAGAGAAGCAAGACTGATAATCGTCTGACAGGAAAGTCCATGGAAACAGACACAACCGACAATGCAAAAGTGGAGTTATTTGTAAGCCTGCTGGCACGCCACGATCGTAGTATAGAAATATATGTAATCTCCCTCTGCCCCAACCTGGGGGAAGCCGAGGATATTCTCCAGGAGGTCAAACTGTTCATGTGGAGGAATTTCGACAAGTTCACGCCTGGAACCAACTTCCTTGCGTGGGCTAAAAGCATCGCTTTTTATACCGTGCTGTCGTACCGGAAGAAAAAGACCAAACAGCCCAGATTACTGGGTGACGAATTTTTACAGGCTGTTGCAGCTGAAATCGACAACAGGCACGAGGAACTGGAAAAACGGCGCAAACTGCTCAGCGCCTGCGTCAAGAAACTAGGAGAGAAGGAACACGAAGTTCTTAAACTCCGCTATACCCAACAGCTGGATATAGAAGAATTGGCCGAGAAATTAGGACGAACCGTGACTGCAGTTTACCGTCACTTGAGCAGGATCCGACAGACCCTTCATGAATGCGTTGCCCGGCAGGAGGAATCTTATGGCAACTGAACAACAAAGAACTGAACTTATAATACTCTGGGAAAAATATGCCGACGGGACAACCAGCGAAGAAGAGGTCCAACGCCTTGAGACACTTGCAAAGTCGGACCCGGAACTTATGCGATTATTTGTCAATATTGCCCACCAACATGCCTGCCTTGCAATGAACCCTGATGTCGCCGCACCGTTCTCATTCAACGACAACATGAAAGCACTTATTGATAATGACGGCGGAAATGGCCTTGCAGAACCAATACCTGCAGGTAATGTCATGCTCTTTAGCGGCTCAAGATTGAACATCTTCCTTCGTATTGCAGCATTACTTATAACAGGGCTTGGTATTGGGTATGTCCTGGCCTGCAGCTTTACACCTATAAATACTGCCGGCGGCAAGACAATAGCCACATTGAGCGAAACCGTCCAATGTCAATGGGCCGGCGGCACACTACCCACAGAACAGGGTGCAAATCTCCTGCATGGTCGGCTGCGCCTGACCAGCGGCCTGGCCACCGTAACTTTCACATCGGGTGCAAGAGTTGTCATGGAGGGTCCTGTTGACATGGAGCTGATTTCGCCTATGAAATGCAAACTGTATTCCGGCCTGGTGGTTGCACATGTACCCAAACAGGCAATCAATTTTGAAATAGAAACCCCGAAGGCAAAAGTGTTTGACCTTGGCACTGAATTCGCCCTGTCGGTAAACCCACAGGGAAACACCCAGGTACGCGTTATCAACGGACTCATTGAGGCACAACCAAATCAGTCAAGAACACGGCATCTGGTGAAATGCGGAGAAGCCGCAGTAATTGAAACAGAGATGGACTTCCGGCTCGATAAAACAACCGACAATGAAATAGCACACCTCATCACCCCTGCCTCAGAACCTCTGTCAGATGCCATGGTACGTATCTCAACAGCTGACGGGAATGGACAGGATGCCTATGTTTCCAATGCTAAAGTCAGGAATCACGACTCTAATACACTGTTGCTTATCAAGAATGGGCGAACGTGCAATGGATATCACAGGAAAGTGTATCTCTCCTTTGACCTTTCAAGAATCGGTAAAGCCCAGGTCGAACGGGCCTTACTGCGCTTGGTGATGGAGCCCAGCGGATTCGGGGCAGCATCGGGCCTCTCAGATGCCGTTTTCAAGGTCTACGGCATAACCGACGAGAATATCGAGTCATGGACCGCAGACATGCTCAACTGGGGCAATGCCCCTGCAAACATGCCTGATGGCAACGAAGTTGATCCAGCGACAACGGTATACCTCGGTTCGTTCACACGGCCAAGAGGCATTCAGCATGGTTACTGCGAACTGACATGCGATGAACTGACCAAATTCCTGAATAGTGATACTAACGGCAGCGTCACGCTGATAATTGTGCGTGAAACAAGGGAAAATCCCTCCGGCGATCTTGTGCATGCCTTCGCCAGTCGCCGCCACCCCGGCGCACAGCCTCCAACGCTGCAATTGAAACTTGAAGATAAATAACTGATTATTTGTGTCCAATACTATAAAGACAGACATTATACCGTATAAGGTTCATTTAAAATAAATAACCGGCAAACAACCTCAGCACTGGGAGGAATAATGAATTCAATCAGTCGACGCAACTTTATCAAACGTGCATCCTGTTTCTCATTAGCTCTGGGATCAACAACACTTTACACATGGAATTCCTCCGCCCAGGCCTATGCTTCGAAAAAAACTTCCCTGGCATGTATACGTCCATCATGCGAACTACCGGTAATTTATGATGTTGATGTCGCCGTTATCGGCGGTGGCACGGCAGCAGTGGTTGCAGCATGTTCAGCAGCGGCAGCAGGCGCAAAGGTTTTTCTAATGGCCGAAGAACCATATCTCGGCGAAGATATTTGTTCAACATACCGCTACTGGGAAAACAACACGGACACAGCCCACCCCCTCTACAAAAAGTTGTTTCCCGACGGATCCACCCCCACACCGTTTAACACCAAGCGAATCCTTGACAATGAACTGATCGAAAAGAACATCCCGTTCCTGCTCTGTAGTTACCTCAGTAATGTCCTCTTCGACACGAATGGCAATATCGCAGCCATCGCCATAGCTAACAGGAGCGGCGAACAGGTGATCAAAACAAAGTTAATCATCGACGCAACCCCCTACGGCACAGCCCTTCGGAAAGCCGGCGTTGCGCTCCAGCCGCGCAGCGATATTTCACAACAGGTGGAATTCACAACTGTCGGAGGCACGGCAACACCTGGAATCAATCATACGGTAAAGAAACGTTCCCTGTCCTTCGCCAAGACAACCTATGATGTCTCCAGCTACAAGCTCGAAATCCCACTTAAAGATACGTCGTACTCTTCGATTGCCGAGGCGGAACAGGTTGCCAGAGACCAGACGTGGAACCAGAACATTATTGATTCTTCTGATCGCATTTTCATGACACCGCGAGAAATGTTTGTCGGATACAAAAGCCACAAGAGTGTTGAAATCGACCCAAGTTCGATAAGTCTGGGTTGTTTCCAGCCTGAAGGCAGGAAGGGAATCTACGCCTTGAACGGCTACGGTGATGTTCCCTCGAAAGCTCTGGCCGCTCTTATATGTCCGGCAAGTATGATGACGCTTGGCGGGCGCATCGGGAAAACAGCGGCAACAGAAACAAAAACATTACCCGCCGGAAAAATTGTCAGCGGAAGCGAAGACAACATAAAGATCGAACCCGGTCAGGCAAGAATCGAAAGTTCCTATATTCGTCCACAGCACAAACAGGAAACAGTACAGGTTTCCTCCGAGACTATTCCTGTTATAGGCAAGTATGATGTCGTCGTGGTTGGCGGGGGAACGGCGGGAGCACCAGCGGCAATCGGCGCCGCCGAAAATGGCGCAAAGACCTTGATCATTGAACAATTGCATGGACTGGGCGGAACCACCACCCTTGGCGCAATAGCCTTATATTATCATGGCTACCGCGAAGGATATACAAAGATGATAGATGCCGGAGTCGGCAAAATGGGCGTCACCAAACAAATAGCCGGCAAGAAGAAAAATAACGGATGGAACGTGCAATGGAAAATGGAATGGTTCCGTCAGACTGCCCGCAAGGCAGGCGTGGTGCTATGGTTCGGCACAACAGTCTGCGGAGCTGTTGTTGACGGCAAGGTCATCAAGGGAGTTGTCGTTGCCACCCCGATGGGCAAAGGAATTGTACTGGCGGCCCGGATAATTGACGCTACCGGTAGTTCAGATGTGGCTATAGCAGCGGGAGCGGCCTATACCTATACAAATGACGAGCATGTCGCCATCCAGGGCTCTGGACTTAATGCGTACGTTCCAGGAAAGAATTACTTCAACACCGACTGGACCTTTATCGCCGAATTTGACGTTTTCGATGCAACACGCGCATACACGGTCGCAAAGAAAAAATACGACAACTCCGTTTACGACTTGGGAAAGTTACTGCAAACAAGGGAAAGACGCCGCATCGTCGGAGACTTTGAAATAAACGCTCTGGACATAATCAACAAGAGAAACTACACGGACACCGTTTCGTATCACAGGAGCAACTTTGACTCGCATGGTTTCTCGGTGGACCCTTATTTTCAACTCCTGCCGCCGCACAAGGAAAGCCTCAGCGCAGCAGTACCTTTAAGGGCGCTGCTACCCAGGGGGATCGAAAACATCATTGTCACCGGGCTTGGCTTCTCGGCCCAGCGCGATGCAATGCCGCTTTTGAGAATGGAGCCCTGTCTTCAAAACCAGGGCTATGCCATAGGAATCTTGAGTGCCGCATCTGTATCCGGAAATAAGAATTATCGCCAAATTGATCTCAAGAACATCCAGAAAAAGTTATTGAAGATTGGAATTCTCCCGGCCGATATCAAGCTCGAAGACAGCACACCCGCAAGTGAAGCTGCCGTCAAGGACGCAATCGAAAAACTGGACATGAAGCTGAACAATCTCCACATAATTGCGTGGGACAGAAGTGTTTCATTTCCTTTGCTGAAAAAGCAGTTAGCCGACGCCTCACCTGACCAGAAATTAGCCATCGCATTCATACTTGGAATGTACGGAGAGAATGAGGGCTGGCAGGAACTTTCTGCCGCAGTAGAAAAACACCAGGAATGGGATACCGGCTGGGATTATCGTGGCATGGGCCAATTCGGATGGTCAACGAGCCCGCTTGATAACCTTATAATTGCCGCAGGCCGCACTGGCAGAAAAGAAGTGCTTCGACACATACACAAGCTTGCGGAAAAACTGGAAGCAACGAGTCATTTCTCGCATTTCCGGGCCATCGCCATTGCAACGGAAACCATCAAAGACCGAAGTTCGGGACCAATCCTGGCCGCCATCCTCAGAAAACCACAGGTAGCCGGCCATACTGCAGGCAACATCAAGGAAGCAATGGAAAAAGCAAAACCCGGCATCTGCGACAACACAAGTCGCACAGAAGTCTTGAAGGAAATCGTATTGGCTCGCGCGCTTTACCGTTGCGGCGACCATGAAGGGTTGGGCGAGAAAATATTAAAATTGTACGCCGATGACCTCTGTGGACACTACGCAAGACACGCTGCAGCCATACTGGCTAAAAAACAGGCATCCTGACCTGTATTCTGCATGAGTGTTTACACGCTCATGCAAAATACAGATCAAACATGGATTCACAGGCAACGCTGTTGTGCGGAGGTCACAAACCCTTGATATAATTCAGGCACTTCCCGGCCGTTTCAAAGGCGTTTTCAGGATCGCTTTCGTGCTCGATAATATAGCAGGTGGTTCCGCCCACGCTCTCGCTCAACGCCATGGCACGCTTGAAATCCACCGTTCCCTGACCGAACACCGCACCCTTAGCACCGCCATGCTCTTTCAGATGTACGCTGAGCGAACGACCTGGATACCGCTCGATCATTTTATATGGATCACCCCCACCGCCCAGGCAGTTGCCGAGGTCGATCTGGTGGATGAATGACTTTGGCGTATTATCAAACAGCACTTCCCACGATGTGAGATCCCCGTCGATTTTTTTGAAGTCACCTCCGTGGGCATGATAACCAAGATTCATGCCAGCCGCCTGCGCGGTCTCGTTGGCACGCGTCAAAATCCCTGCGATTTCCAGACATCCGTCCTTATGCTCCATTTTCTTAGGGTCAATCCAGGGGATAATGACATACTTGCAGCCAATGGTCTTGTGGAAATCGATCGTCTTCTGGATTTTGTCAGGCATAACCAGATTATATCCGGTATGCGTTCCGTATACTTTCAATCCTGCATCATCAAGCATCTTGCGAAGTTCTTCCGGCTTCTCACCAAAAGGACCATATCCTGCGAATTCAACGCCCGAAAAACCTATTTCCGAGGCCTTTTTGATTATGCCCGGAAAATCCTTTGCTCCCTGCTTCCGGAAGGAATAAAGCTGGATTCCAACAGGAATCTTCTTTGCGCCAATTTCAGTACCTGCATTGACGCGCCACGCCGCCAGACCCGCACATGCAATACCCATCTTTACTAGGAATTCACGCCTTGTATTCATTCAGACTCTCCTTTGCAGCAGTTCGAACTGTCTTGTCCTGCCTGCCCTTTGTGTTATTTGAACCTTTATATAGTCGCGACCAAACCTCACGCAATGCCTGCAACATACACCGACTAATGAACAACAAACAAGCGCGTTGTTAATGACAATCTTGCGGAGGGCGCATCTGCAGTTTGGTGCGTTTTCGGTAGGGCGGGGCCGCCGGACCCGCCGTTGCCTAGAGCGGCCCCGAACATTCGGGGCCCTACCAATGTTGTGCAGGCACCAAATCGCAGATGCGCCCTCTTGCGGATGATAACCACTTCCTTAAATCAACAAGTAACGCTCCCAGCGGCAGGTCGCCGTCATCCTGCCAACAAAAGCAGAATCTTGAGGTCTATTTAACCCTATAGTTATTCAGAGCAAGAGGAACGACGGACCGCTCGACGTGTTACATTGCTCCAAGGAACACGTGGAACATTCACGCTGAGCATTTTGCGCGCTAGAGCAAATATGCTCAATTCTTTTGTTGGGCTTCAATCTTTAAGTGACAGCGCTAACACCCAAAATCTTTCTGCAGTGTGTACAACAGTATACTCGGTTGTCCTTGCACATAACTCCACCTTCCTTTATCTCTGCAATCTGCATATAAATGTTCGTTAAGAAGCTCTGTCGATGGATATTGAAGGGGTGCCCGCGAGCGTGAAACTTTATTCAGATGTTTATAATAAGGCCTCCCATTTACATTTCAAGGCTGCCTGAAGGTAATATCAGCCCTGAAATGTCCGACGTGACAATGGGAACATATCTTAAATTTCCAGTGCAGGCTTGCATTTATGGACGGATCACAGTGATCCTGAAGAAATAAGATGGAGCTGTGCTTGAATTCGTGTAACTCTTTGTCGATCCGTCCCCGACAATGCCGGTAATGTTTGTTATCCAGGATGTGTTGAACAGGTTGGATTTGCTGGTCACGCTGTAAAGTCGGCCTGCAACTGATTGCCAGTAAATCACAAAATTTCCTGTGGTTGCAACATCGTTGCTTACTGCTTCGAGTATGAAGAAATCGCTTTTATCCCATCCCGTTGATCCTGCAATCCATTCCTGCAGGTCTGTCATGCCGTCTCCATCGGTGTCAATTACCAACGGGCTGGTGTTAAAATCATATTCGTCTGAATCGCGTAGGCCATCGACGTCGTATTCCGTATTGGTTCCCTGTACCATGTTGCCAAAGACTTCAACTTCCCATGTATCATCCATGCGATCATTATCATTGTCGACAAATTCATATGCGCCAACATCGCGAATTGTGGCTGGAGGAGGATTGAAGATGGAAGGATGGTCCCATGGTACTTTGCCGTTAACGTCGGTCTGCGTTGAATAAGGGCCTATCGAATTGTCTATGCAGGGTGAATCAGTAGTGAGGCGGTAACCGAAACGTAGTTTCGGATCGGCTGATTCCGGTTGACCGTTTATCCCTCCCTGGATGTAGCTATTGGTTGCGAATAGATATGGCGAGTTAGTAATGAAAATTGAGGGAGAGCCGTTGTTCCATGCAATACAGTTCGTGAAAGTGGCTACGCCGCCATCCATGTATATTCCGCCACCATTTGCGCTGATACGATTATAGCCAATCGTAGTATTGAGTAGGCTTAAAGTAGTATTGCTGGCGTATATTCCGCCGCCTTCGCATGCATTGTTGTCTGTAAAGACGCACACATTGAGATTGACGGAAGAATCGTATACAAGTGCACCACCGCCACAACCGGAATATTGATTTGCAACGGTATATGCGCCACTAATCATGCATCTCTCGAATGTTGCAGTACTGCCGCCATCACAATAGAACCCGGACCCACCTTGTGAACTGTAGTTACCAAGTAATTTGCAGTCAGTTACAGTCGCCAAAGTGTTTGACGTAAAGAAAAATGCACCGCCATATCCGATGGAGTCCATTGATTCGGACCACAACACTCCGTTTGTATGTTTTGCTTCGTAAGAATACTCGCCGGCTCGATTATTTATTATGGTGCAATTGGAGATGCAAGAACCTGCATTGTTAAGTAATACCGCGCCTCCACCTGTGCCGGGATTCATTGCGCTGTTGTTGGAGAACGAGCAACTAGCAATAATAATTAATGAACTATCTACAATGGCGATACCTCCACCTGAACCAGAACGGTTGGCGGTTATTGTACAGTTCGAAATCGATGGGTATGAATTCAAGCAGTAGATTCCTCCGCCGAAACCACTGGCATTAGAATGTACGTTAAATATGTTTATGCCATCGGAATTAATAATAACGCTTGTACAGTTGTTGGTGGCCGCACCCAGGTTGTTGGAGAAAGTACAATTGACGACCGTTCCGGTAGCTTGATTTATGTATGCGACACCTCCGCCATTTCCGGAAGTATTATCTTGGAAAACACAATTGCTAGTTATCAGAATAGAGTTGTCGGCAGCTGCTCCTCCGCCATTTCCTGATAACGTGCTATTTACTATATAGACTGGAGGTGCATTTAAAGTGACATCGGTTTTGTAATCATATCCATTGTTAATGCTAATCAAACATTCAGACAATATAACTGCACTACTTGACTGACAAGATACACCTCCGCCGAACGATCCTCTGTTTTCTGTGATGGTGCACCCTTTGACCATTGCAGTTGAATTCACAAAGAGAAGTCCTCCGCCAATACCGGAAGGATTGTCGGTTGCAATTGGCGGTGCATTAATCGTGATGATTGTTCCTCCAAGAGCATTTCCGCTGATAGTGGTATAACTAATTGTGGCTGTAGAATTTGAGCATAACACGCCACCACCAAGATTATTGGATACTGTACAACCCACAATGCATACGGTTGAATTTGATATACAGTAAATACCACCCCCTTCGATTTCTTGGATTACCGCGGGGGGGGGCATTGATGATGTAGTCAGGTAATCCTCCTGATATGGTGCAATTCGAAACAACAATGCTACCGTTGGCGCAGTAGATTCCGCCGCCATAACGCGCATAATTGGCATTGATGATGCTATTCTCGATCTGTGGATTAGATGATTCAATGTATATTCCGCCACCTGTGAATGCCCGGTTGTCGGTAATCAAGCAATCGGTGATTCGGGGACTAGAGTTGGATATACAAACTATACCACTGGCTGGATTGGTTACGGAATAAGAACTACCACCACCGATAAGCCAGCCACAATTTTGGATTGTGAATCCGGAAATGACAACGTTGGTTGTTTCGCCGGAATGAAAATAGAACGCAGGGCCGTTGCTCTGGCAGTCAATGATCGTGTTTGTGCGACCGGCAAGCGATGTAAGAACGATTTTCTTTCCGTGAAAATCAATTTGGTTATTGCCGATACCGCTGTACGTTCCTGGCCAGACAAGAATTGTATTTCCATCAATTGCCGCATCGAGTGCAGTTTGAATGTTAGTTGCAGCAGTCGTCATGCTGTTATATGGGGGGATGTTGCTGCCGTTAAGTGATACATGGATGTCTGGAGGTGGAGCTGCCCAGATATAAGCTTGTTTTAACACAGATGTTTGACCGTCGATATTGCTTACAACAAGGGATACAGAGTGCGAGCCGGGAACAGAATAAACATTTGTAACCATGTTTAGTAATAATCCGCTTTGATCAGGTATGCCTTTGTTATCAAAGTCCCACGAGTAGAAAGCATTGCTGTCTGCAACACCCCAAATACTGGAAGTGAATACGACCTGTAGCGGTGTTATCCCGTATTGTTTGTCGGCAATGAAATCAGCATGTAATGCTGGTTGAATTGCTGTTATGAGGTCATGCTTGAGACAATAGGCAACGTCTCCACATTCGTTCGATACAGTCAGTGCTATAGAGAAAACTCCGGCATTGGTGTAAGTGTTGGTAACGCTGCCCAATGATAATCCTATCTTGTCCGGAATCCCATCATTGTTAAAATCCCATGAATAATAAAGGTTGCTTAGGTTCGTTCCCATTACGCTTGATGAAAATATGACATCAAGTGGCGTGAGTCCTGTTTGCTTATTAGCTGAGAATTCGACATAAAGAGGATCGATGATCGTTTTGAACGCCCAATCGGTAGTGGTAGGATTACATGCAGGAAACCACATTCCATTTGTGTAAGCGTTTGGAGAAGAAGATACATGATAACCGTACTGATTATAACCACTTGTTCTTTCTGTAAGTAATTCTAAGGTAAAAATCAGTTGTTCTCCTGGAACTTGCTGATAGGGTACATCGAATTTTACAAAATACCAATGTGGTTCGGGATAGGTGATTGCCGTTCTCATCAGTCGGCCAGTAGCAATGGAACTACCATTCGGAAGTCCCTCGGCATCAGTTCTCCATAGATTCATTTCAAATGAACCGGGATTTATGTTATCTTTTATGACAATTTCTATTCCTGATAAAAAACCATACTGACCGGATAAAAAAGATTGTCCACATCCAGAATAAAAGTCAGAAAATGCAGTATAATTTGTTTGCGCCTGATCGATGTTGGCATTGGTGATCAATGATGACGTAAGATAAATGGTCAAGATAGTTAGAATTTTGCGTAAAATGTGAAAAGGATCGCACGGGTTTAAGAAGGCTCGTGTTGCGGTATTCAGGCAACGACCAATTCTGTACATAGTTTATATAATATACCTTAATATTGATTTATTTACAAGATGCCAAGGTGTTGTCGGACAGACTTGCGTAAAGGTTCGTTTTTTATCTGCATAAGTGCCTAGAAATGCAGTAGTTAATTTTGTTTAAGACAAGTTGATTCATTTGTGGATATCACTCCAAAAAGTCATAATCATAATGTATTCCCTTCGTTTGAGCTTCAGCTTTTTCTTGTATTGATCCTGCGCGGTGTCCATTATTCAGAAGGACATAAACTGCTGTACTGGTCCAGCGATTTCCGGGTGCTCTTTTCGATGTGATTATCCCCATTTTAAGGGATTTATGTTACATTTCTTGTTGCTCCCGTAAATATCTTTCCCGGCCCGTTTTCTGTCTAATTCCGCTGATAGCCCTGCAAACTGGCGCCCCACTTGTTGCTTGGAGCAAACTAACATTTGGCCGGTCTGTCTTGCCGACAGAGAGATCAACCCGATATTCAAGGCGGACATCAGGCAGCCTTCTCGCTCCTTATCCCTTATATAGAATGGTTATCGGTATGTCAGGGCTCAATATGGGTTGGCAATACATTAAGGATGAGCAGATCTCCGCAAGAGCATTCATCCGTCTTCATCAGAACTATTCCTGAACAACAATCACAGGCCCCAACAGGCCGGCAGGCAAAAGCATGGTATCTGCCTTCCAGCTCTTGGTGATAGCAAACGTTGATTTCTTCGCATCCGGCTGCTCATCACCAATCAGCCGGTTCAACCAGGTATTTACAACCTCGACCTCCAGCTGGTTCTCACCCTGTTTGACCAGCTTTGTTACATCCAAACGATAAGGCTGCTTCCAGACTGTTCCAGCATCATGACCGTTAACCCTTACACGGGCGATATCACGGACTTCACCGAGATCCAGATAAATTTTCGAATGCCGATTTTCGAATGCCGATTTCTCAGAATTCGGCATTTCGAATATTTTGCTGTAGACCGCCACGCCCGAGTAATATTTTATTTCTTCTTCCGGGCGATCAGTCCATGAAATGAGTTTATCAAATACAGTCTTATGGCTCTCAACTGCTGTTCTTGCATAAAAACTCACCTCCCACGATCCCTTCACCTCAACCGGTTGCTGCACTGACGCAACCTCAAGCTTCTGTACGGCACCTTCTGCCGTTTTCCATGTATAGCTGCCTGATGCGCGTGCTGCAACTTCAAGCTTATTGTCCGCATTAAAGGTTAATTCTATCGGTAATCCGCTGAATCCGGCTCCTTCGCCGGGAGCGCTGCCCATCAGTTTCGCGAGATCTGTCTCATCTAGAGCACGAGGCAGTGATTCAACACGCGAGACCTTGCCGGAAAATTTCGCGTCAGCCCCGGCACTGGTCACACTGCTGTGTACAGTCTTGGAACTTTTTAAACCCTTTCGAACAAACTTGCCGTTAAGGTAAAGGCTGGGTTCACCATCCCGATAAACCACGGCGACATGTGTCCATCCTGTCACCTGCACAGAATGCACAAGAATGGGCACGAAATAACCAGCACCATGTTCGAACACTGCGATCCCGTTTCGCCCAATGGACACCCCACTGCCCGCATGAGTTCCGCCCGGCGCAAAAGAATCTCCGTGCGCAGCCTGGAAAACATCGTTGCGTTTGTCATGCAAACCTCTCACGCCGCTGTTTGTCTCCGACGGCAATACTGTATCAGCCGACGGCTTGGCCCACATGGCCATCGTAAACGTATTGGCGGATTCCTCCACCTCGCTTGACGCCGAAGGAGTCATGTCAAACAGCTGGCGACCATTACATGTCACCTCAACAACGCGGTTATTGCGCGCTTTTTCCCTGAAGACGACAAACACCGACGTATTTGGGCCAAAATGCACCGGCACTTTTACCGAATCCTGGTCAACATCATAGACAGCCGGTTTCTCAATCCTGCCGGTCTCCGGCCACCAGAATTCCGGCGCCAGTCCGTTGGCACGAAATGCGATTGTTTCCGTTCTGGATGACGGACGCTGGTTGGAGAGAAAATAGATTTCCAAATCCCCATCCCGGCGGTGTGTCCAGAGGATACCGGCCGGGCAAATAACATCCGGCGGAATCTTGAGCTTGTTAAAAGCCGAAGGAAGATCTCTATCCGTCATCACGAGTCCATTACCCCATAATTCGTCCGCCAACTTCTTTACCTTTGCATCGCATGAAGGATAATCCTCCATGCTTGGCGACCGGAGAGGCGGCTGCCCCAGCACGACCCCGCCCCTTTTAACAAGGTCTCGAATCTTATTCAGCAACGCCGGACGCATGGTTGCCTGATCGGGCAAAACCAGTAGCCGATACGACATCCCGCTTTTCAGAACCAGGCGCCCATCTTTCACGCTCGTGTTATTCTCCAGCACCTCGGCGTTTATGTAGTCGAAATTATAACCGGCGGGAAGTTTCGGCTTGCAGAGCCCAGCCATCTTCGGCGCATCTTCACCGATGAAATAAGCTACATCGGCAACATGCTTGCCAGCCTGAAGCATTACGCTGCAGCGGCGTTGGTAATCAATCCACGGACGCGAATAATCATACCAGGTGTTGTTACGGTTAAATTCCGTCCCAAACCAGGCATTGACACCCGGGAGCTTGTCATCCCACGGCTGATGAATATAGACGTGCAGCACAAACTGGTTTATGCCCTCACAGTACGACCAGTCACCACGCGCCTTCAGGGAGGCAGGCGTACTTTGAAATGCCGGGCCACCCGTGAAAGCTTCGGCCCACACTATCGGCTTTCCGTAGATATGCGCGGCTGAAGATGCATCCCTCAGCTCAATACTGCCCAGATTACCATTAGCCCAGAACTCACCGCTTATCTCATCGCAATTCCCGCCGTACTGAAGGAACTCGCCAGGAAAGCCCCAGTGACCATAATTCTCCAGCCACATTTTCAGCCCATGCTTGTTACACAAATCCCGCAAGCCACCCACGTAATCCCGTGACACGCGGTCTGCAATCATCCGGCGCAAATCCCAGAGAAACCGATCCGACTGGTCGGCACTGTCAACAACCCGGCCTGTCATCACAGGGAGAAAAGGTATCGGATCATAGCCATAACACTTCTTAAAATCGGCAGCCATGCCATCTGTCCAGTTCTGCGGCCCCATCTCGTAACTATCAGCCACAACATGCTTGAAAGCGCGTCGTTCCTTTTCGGGTATTCTTGCCAACAGCTTGCCTACGTATGCATCGAAATGGGACTTGAGCGCCTCCCTGTTCATCTTGTCAACCTCAAGGCCTGTTGCCTCAGGCGGCGCAGGTGAATTCTTAGTCCCGGTCGGCATTAAGACAGCACGTAGAACAATCCAGCTTGCCACGCCGGAGCTTCCAGGCGAAGGCGGGTCCCATGTTAGAATTCCATCCTTATCCATCTTCCTGCTGATATCAATGACCTCGTCCCGTTTTATCACCAGGCTCTCCAACTCCGGCTCAGCCTGTTGCGGCCATGTGTAGAAATCATATGGCGGCAGAGGATCCTGAAAAACTTTTGCGAGCTGCTTTTCAGGGTAGCTTTCAAGCCGGGCCGCCGGAGACACGCGTACATCACCCAGCTCACATGGTCCCGAGAAGGAAAGCCTGAAATATTTGGCTGTCACAGCAGGAAAACTGATGGCTATCGGCGACAGCGGTACCGGCCCGACATTAACATTGAGATTGTGCCGATCTATATCAAATTTTCGAAGAGTACGATATTGCTGCCCATCGTCTGAAACCTGCAGGTCTGCCTTTACCCTCACCTTGTTGACCGGATGGACAACCAGGCTCCGCGCAGTGAAAGGCTCTCTCATTTCAAATAGAATTGATTCCGGCTTTCTAGTGACTTTTGCACCGCGTGCCACGGCATCATCAACATCATTGGCTGGCACCGGAAATGCCAGGACTGCAAGATCCTGAAAGTCCCCTTCTGGCTTGGGTAATTTGCCCTCGAAGCGTTTTGGCCCGGTAACGCGCATTTCCTGCAGGGCAACATAACGCATTGACTGCTCTGGTTTAATCCACGGTCCCCCGGATTGACTCCACCCCGGACAGTTGAACAAACCTACATCCACCCCGATACGCCCGCCTTCCCGAACAGCATGCTCAATCAGCTGCCACCAATCCTCCGTCAAGGCCTTTATCTCTCCGCCGCCTATTATGCCGATATAACCCTCACCTATTCCCACGCGTTTCATGGCCTCAAGGTCATGTGTTATTCCTTCACGTGAAACATGCCCGTCAATCCAGTACCAATAACAGCGTGGCTTTGTCGAGTCGGGTGGATTCAGAAATCTTGCGGCGAGGTCATCAGGGGCAGCCAGCAATGCAGCCTGCCCCGCAACATTCAATGCAAAGGCCAAACCGACATTCAAAATCAATCTTTTCAGCACTGTCACTTCCTCCTGTTGCTTTGTAATATCACGCTGGAATACGTCACTAAGCCATCCACGGCGAACGCGGGGTTCGAAGACGCAGGCGGTTGGCTTCGTCATCACCAATGAATTCAGCCTTGTCCAGATCAAGTTTAAGATTCCGCTGCAGCCGGTTGCAGATGTCGGCTGCAAGCGCAATGCACATTGACTTATACATGACATCAGGATTCGCAACCGGTGTACGACGCGACCTTACACAATCGAAGAAATCACGCGCATGATTCAATGGACGCCGCGTCCTCACAGTGTACTCACTGATAACTTTCTTGTAATCAGCCATCAGCTCTGGCGATGACGCATCAGGCTTCGAATAACCGTCGGCAGCAGCAAGCCATCCTTCAGGACCATCAAACCGTTCGCCACAGGAACCATGCCAGTACTCACAAGGCTGCCAGCAATCGCCGCCACGGAACATTATCATCTTAACGCCGCTGGCAAGGTTTACGACCATGCTGGTGCTGACCGATTTGTATTCCAGCTCAATTGGAGAGATATGACTTATGTCTATTCCCGCAAGAGCCTGTGCAATTGTATGAGCACCCCACATGGCAACGTCAGTGGCAAAATCATAGAAATTATACCATTGGTGGGCTACATAACCCTTGTTGTACGGTCGCCACGGACACGGTCCCAGCCAGACATCCCAGTCCAACTCATCCTTCGACGGTTCCGGTTCCGCAGGCAGATAGTCGTTGCGTGCTCCACCACAAAACCTGATGTCTGCGTAAACGGTATGAATCTTACCCAGCTTTCCGGAACGGGCCATTTCAATTGCATAAACATGGTTTGCCTCACTGAGCCGCTGCGCACCCGTCTGGAAAATGCGTCCGTATCTCGCCGCCGTATCAACAACCATCTTGCCTTCCGTTATGGTCAGGCATGAAGGTTTCTCGCAATAAACATCCTTACCCGCCTTCATTGCCATTGTCGCAGCCAATGCATGCCAGCGGTCACCCGTTGCAATCAATAAGGCATCGATATCAGTTCTCTCGGCAAGGAACTGACGGATATCACCATACGTGGCGCAGTCTTTATTACCATACTTGCCATCTACTATGTTCTTGGCCGCTTCCCGTTTCATCTTATTGACATCACACACTGCCAGGAACTGCACATCGGACTCCGCAAGCATCCAGTTTAAATCGGATGTACCCCTGCCTCCGATCCCTATCGCCCCCATCAGAATACGTTCACTCGGCGCCACCGCACCGTTACGTCCAAGTGCCGATGCCGGAATAATACTGGGCAGCACAACCGCACCACCTGCCATGGCGGCCGTTCTCAGGAAATGTCTCCGCGTGAGCGCTGATACTGTACTATTAGTTTTCATAGGCACACCTCTTTCCTTGCACTTTGATCTTACAGCAAAACAATACCCATTCTCCACTAGAACTGTCTCAAAAGATCCTTCAAGTTTGCAGAATAAAATATATCACAAACAGCTCCACGGCATATTGGACGATCTGGTCTAAGTATTGTACAATAATCACCGGACGCCAAACTTTCTGACCACTCATTCGGCTGTCATTATTCGTACAGGACCGAAGAGACCGGATGGCATCAGAGCCGTGTCCTTCGTCAACTTCCTGATATTTGTCCTGGTAAATCTCTTCTCCGGCGAAAGCGACGCGTCACCGATAATCCGGTTCGGCCAGAAATTAACCACGTCTACTTCCAGCTCGTTGGAGCCCGACTTGATGACGCCCGTTACATCGACACGAAACGGCGGCGCCCAGACTACACCGGCAGATTTGCCGTTTAATTTCACTTCAGCCAATTCCCGGACGGAACCGAGATC
>Ga0156394_1291_pt2 | contig 21908 bp, 20 predicted proteins | sample RifOxyA3_FD_108038 | JGI IMG/M metagenome (GOLD analysis project Ga0156394, IMG submission 108038) | Lentisphaerae bacterium RIFOXYA12_FULL_48_11 | reverse complement strand
ATCAGGGCCAGCAGAAGCAAACGGATCCAGTGGGTCGCGCCCCTCGTGGGCGCGTGGATTGAAACAGCACCTCAATAATGGTCCCGGCCGTGAATACTGTCGCGCCCCTCGTGGGCGCGTGGATTGAAACTTTGTTACCTTCGTGTCCTTTGTGGTGAACTCTGTCGCGCCCCTCGTGGGCGCGTGGATTGAAACATTGCAGAGGTTGGCTGTCAATCGCCGCTAGACGTCGCGCCCCTCGTGGGCGCGTGGATTGAAACATTTTCAGAACGTGCAGCCCGCAACATTGATTGGGTCGCGCCCCTCGTGGGCGCGTGGATTGAAACTCCGCTCTACGCTCAAACGAATGAGCCGACCGTGTCGCGCCCTATGCGGGCGCGTGGATTGAAACTGGCAAGTGCCCCGCTGAGTATGTCGAGGCAAACGTCGCGCCCTATGCGGGCGCGTGGATTGAAACGTAAAAGGGGTATTGTTTACGTGATGTTCGGACTGGAAAGACAACACCAGTTTCATTAATTCCAGTACGATAATAGTTGGCGTTTGAATGGGCTTCTAAAACAATTAACCCTGCTTCTCTCTGGTAAACACAATAAATTCTTTTTGAGATGTGTAACGGTAAATTAAGCATGCCGTTGAAATTAATAAGAAGCCGATAGGTTACAGTACATGGCGGCTTCAAGGTCTTCACGGTCCGCGCCGGTCTGGCCTCTTTAAAGCTTGGTCTTCTCGCAAGCTGTGGAGCAATGCCTCTTGAGCCTTCGGTTTCCAGTCCGGAAAAACTGTTTACCACAGGCAGGGCAAGGTGGAGGTGCAAGTTTTACAACATCCTTTTTATCCAAGAATATGCGTCCATCTTTTCGTTTTGCTACAGAAAGCCAACCATTGCGTACCCACGTACGGACAGTATGATCTAGGACGCAAGTCAGTTTGGCGGCCTCGTTAATCGTTATAAGTTCTTTTGGCATGTTTATAATATAATGTCGGATTCGTTGTTTAACTTTCTTCTTCGGGTAAAACTTCATTATCCTTTTTCTGTTTTAACTCCCATTTTGGACAACCCTTATCAACAATATTCGATGGGATAGGTTTGTTTCTATCGGGGTTGTTTGCCGCAGGATATTTACAGAGTCCCAGAAACGTAGTGCCGCCGATTTGTTGATGATTACACGTCCAGCATGATTTTGAAATTTGATCTTTGTACTCTGTCATTGCAGGCATCCCTTCTAATCATTGAAACCTTACCGTTAAAACTATATCCTGCCAGAAATGAAATACGACATTAAATATTATCCACCTGCGCCTAATCCATCTCGACGTCTATGGATTATCGCAATTATTCTTGTCGTTGCACTCATTCTTCTTGGCTTATTGATCTGGCGATGACTGGCGGGCGGTAAAAGTAAACCCGATACGCAAACCAAGGTGATTTCTGACAATAAGTAAAACCCTGGCAGCATCATTATATCTTTCAATCCTGCCGGAATGGTCCAGCTTGAAGGCGTACAGATTAACTATCAGGCGACGATTTGCAATGGTTACACGGATTATACATCACTGTCAGGAATGGAAGCAGAGAACAGGGATGGCTGGCTGCTTGTATGGACGTTAAATGGTAAGCGTGTCTTCGTGGGATGTATTGTTGATTATATTTGTTGCCGTACCAGCAACAAGCAAAAGCAGATCATTTCAAAGTCCAGGGAATCGATGGCCATAAGTATTTGTTGAAACATGACCCGGGTTCAGGCAAGTGGTTTCTTGAGAATCGGTGGTAGGCAAATCCCCTTATCAATAAATCTCGCTACATGAAGTAGGAGCCTTATCAGAAATCCGGCGGTTCTTGGATTTGCATTCCTTGATTAGCCTTGTTTTTAATGAGCCTCCATAGTATAGAAATTTCCCTCCCAGTAGTGACGGCTTCGACCAGGCCGTTGCTAATCAGGGGGTCGGAACTGACGAGTTCCGGCCCCCACCTTATACTCCCGACACTTGTAATCTATACCTGTTGTAGTGAAAACACCATATACGAAAAGTACGTATATGGGTATACGGACAAGTACGTAAGTACTTTACCCATCTTGTACGATTTCTGGTTCTTATGCGATGATATGGCCCAGAAAAGCTAAGTTGGAGATGTTTATGAAACATGTACTGGTTATAGACGATAATCTGATGATGCGCAGATTAATTACATCCATATTACAACCATCCGGTATTCTGGTGACAGCTGCCGGCGACGGCGAGGAAGCTGTAAATGTACTTCAGCGCGGGCAGAAGTTTGATGCAATTTTCCTTGACCTGATTCTTCCTTCAATCAGCGGGTGGGATGTTCTGAAGATACTCAGGGCTGATACAGTCAATGCGGACACGCATGTTGTGCTTATGACGGGCGTATCCTTTTCAATAGAGGATAAGGAAAGGTTGCGAAGCAAAGGTGTTACGTTTCTTGAGAAGGGAACATTTACAGTTGATGGATGCAGACAGGTGTTTAATGAGATATTTGCTGAGTCCGCTAAGGACGGACTTTGCTTTGCAGACCACAGCCAGGATATGCAGGCCACCATGTCAGAACGATTTTTGGGATAATCAGTAATCAGTGTTCGATGTTTACTCTGTACTAAATTCTTCATGAGAGGATGACATTAATGTTGTTTAGTTGGGTAAGTAAGGTGGTGGAAGAAAAACGCATGCTTACAAGAGCGCAAATCATTGATGAAGTCGATGCCGTTGTTGCCAAGTACGGTTCTGGCCGCTATCGCATGTGGTTTGTTGGGGTCGCTTCCGATTTAGATGGGATGAGGCAGAATCGAAGTTTTGAGGACTGGTATTTCTGGGAAGCAGAGACGGAGGCGTTGGCGATAGAGATCAAGAACTTCTTCGTAGAAAAAGGGATGGCTCCTGACTATGCGCAAAATTTGTCAGGGAGATACGTCTACATTTTCTGATTCAGTCTGAGGTCGGAGAAGTATTGGTCCGGGATTCTTGACGGCAGAAGCTTTGTTTCTGAGGCTTGTTATTATTTGTTTCATGTAATAATACTACAAAAGGCTGGATTCGATTTTTTGAAATAGTGCCAAGTGTTTGAAGAGGTGTTTGGTATGAGTATTAGAATCATGCTGGTAGATGATCACCCGATGATGCGGGAAGGATTGCGCAGCGCGTTGAAGAGACGAAGGAGTTTGAATATCGTTGCGGAAGCTTCCAATGGGCGGGAAGCTGTCGATCTGGCGCTCAAACTCAAGCCGGACGTCATAGTAATGGACATAATGATGCCGGAATCTGATGGTATCAGTGCCACCCGGGAAATACACTCGAAACTCAAGGATGTCAGGATAATCGGGCTCTCGGCTTCTTCGGATGATGATTCCGTAAGGCAGCTTTTGAACGCCGGTGCATTGGGCTTTGTTATTAAGGACTGTATTTGTGCCGAGCTTCTTGATGCTGTGAAGACTGTTCTTGCCGGCAAGCGTTATCTGAGTCCGGCTGTCATGAATTCCTTTATTGCCGGGGATAAACCGGATGTAAAAGGGGATGATGTTGCTTTGCTGGAGAGCCTGACAACAAGGCAGAGGCAGGTTTTTGATTTGATATTGGAAGGACTCTCTACAAAGGATATTGCCGTTCGACTTAAAATAGCGCCCAAGACTGTAAGTAAACACAGGGAAGACATGCAGGCAAGATTGCATGTTCGAAATGCGGTAGAGCTTGTTAAATACGCAGTCCGCTTGGGGATAAAGACTGTCTGATAAGCATGTCAGTATTGGCGGGGATTGTTATTCTGGCGCATGTCCCTTTGCCAGATTCGGATGTAATAATACAGCGGCCGCCAATATACTGTACCCGTTCGGCAATACTGAAGAGTCCCAAGCCTTTGTTCATTTTCATGGCTACGTCGAAGCCCTTGCCGTTATCTTCTATTACCAGCTCAATTTGATTATCATTCTCGTTTATGGATACCTCTGTTCGTCTGGCTTTGGCGTGTTTTACAACATTCATAATTAATTCGCGGGCTGACCTGAAGAGCAGTATTTCCAGGTCTTTGTTAAGAGGTTTTGGGGCTCGATTGGTCTTTAGAATAATATCGGTCTTGTAAGTTGCGCGTGTTGTTTCTACCAGGTCTGCCAGAGCCTGGTTTAACCCCAGTTCATATAGAGTTGTCGGGCACAATTGAAAAGTCAGAGTCCTGATTTCCTTCAAAATGGTTCCTGCTGTCGCGGATATGTTGTTGATTTCGTCGCAGAACTCTTTGTGTTTACGGTTCTCTGCCAGCAGATCCAGCCTGATTTTCAGGCTGCCAATTGCCTGGCTGATGGAATCATGAAGATCAACGGCCATGCGGTGCCGTTCCTTTTCTTCGGCCAATATCAACTCAAGTGTAAGGGCTTGAAGTTTTTGCCTGTATTGTATGAGCTGCTCTTCTGTTTTGTGGTGCTTAACCGCTTTTGTTATTGGTCTGACGAGTTTGTCTATATCGTCGAGCGGTTTAAGAATGTAGTCGCTGGCACCGAGCTTTACCGCATTAATTGCGGAGTCAAGGTCTTCATAACCTGTAAGCAGTATTACCGGGAAATTTAGGTTGTTTCTACGTATATAGCGGAGAAGATCTATACCGCTTAATTTGCCAAGGCGGATATCCGTAACCACAATGTCGTAAGTGTTGGCTGTAAAAAGTTTGATGGCATCTTCGACATTTTCTGCCATTTGCACTTCCATGTGGCGCTTTGTCAGCATGCCGTTCATGGCCATGCCTGATTCTTTGTCATCTTCAACAAGAAGTAAATGAACCTTATCTGCAATTTGATCGTTCATATATAATACATGTTATAGCTGTTTATGTGCATTCTGTATTGTGGAAAAATACCAGAATATGGATGATTCTGTCTGTAGGAAGATTGTGATATAGTGTGTAGGGGAAATAGGATTCTTTGTTTGAAGATGTGTTGTGTTTCTGCGATAAAGAGAAGGTGTGGATAGTTGAGTCAATCTGCCTGTAAAAGGTTTTTCAATGCTTTGGCATATGAACTTATGCTTGAAAGTCAGGCAAGAGTATCCATCTGTATGTCTGGAATAAGAAGAATTTCTGATGAAGAAGCTGGATAGCGGTCGAAATTACAGGGAAGTAATGTGGCTATAAAAGTGCTCATAGCAGAAGACCATGCGATGGTCAGGGAGGGCCTGCGCATGGTTCTTGAGTCAGGAGACGGTATATCCGTGGTTGGCGAGGCGTCGAATGGACGTGAAGCCATAAGACTTGTCCAGAAACTCAATCCGGATGTTATAGTAATGGATGTTTCAATGCCGGGTTTAAACGGTATTGAGGCAACAACCCGTATAAGGGAAATAAAGCCATCTGCGAAGATCATTATCCTGTCGATGCATTCAAGCGCTGAATATGTCTATAAGACATTAAGGGCGGGGGCCATGGGGTATTTGCTCAAGGAATCTGCCGGTAAAGAATTGAGGGATGCTATACGTAGGACTTACGACGGGCATCGTTATTTATCTGAAGAGATAGAGAGAATCGTCGTCGATGGCTACATATCCAGATGTGATGCAGGCAGTAAAGCTGATCCATTTGAGCGTTTGAGTTCGCGTGAGCGGGAGATTATTCAGATGGTCGTCGAAGGAAAGTCCAGCGCTGAGATTGCCAAGGTGGTCTGTCTTTCGCGCAAGACGGTGGATTCGTATCGAAGTCGCGGCATGAGGAAGCTTGGGGCCAGGGATGTGGCAAGCCTTGTTAAAATGGCAATTTCGCATGGATTGACCAGTTTGTAGCGATTCCAGTGGATTTCATTTTGCACAGTCTCCCTGCAACAACTATCCAGTTTGCCTTACAGACAGGATTGGGACTATTACGTAGGCTTTGTTCCCTTAAAAGTCACGTAATATAAATAACTAGGGAGGAGTGACCATGGTTAAGTTACTGATGAAAGTCTCGGTTCTGTTTTTGGTGTGTGTCTCAACTTCATATGCCAATGGGTACAGGGTTCTGTGCGTCAAGAGCAGTAAAGCTACGGCAATGGGTGAAGCTTTTATTGTGCAGGCTGACGATCCGTCTGCAATAGCATATAACCCGGCAGGTATTGCGCAGTTGAATGGCAACCAGGTTAATGTCAATGCCACAGTAGTAAATCTCTATACGGAACATGCCTCACTGCTTGGCCAGAGTACGGATATCAAGGATAAATGGCAGGTTGTGCCTTCCATCTTTCTGACTTCTGACTTTGGCCAGCATCGTTGGGTGGCAGGACTTGGACTCTCATTGCCTAACGGGTTGTCGAGCGAATGGGCTGACGACAGTTTTGCCCGTTATGTTTCGACTTATTCAGACCTTACGGTTGCGGACATCAGTCCGACGTTTGGCATGAAAGTGGGAAATAATCTCATGCTGGGTGGTGGCCTTAACTATTATTATTCAAAAGCGCGTCTTGAGAATATGATTGATGCGGGTGTTTTGTCGGGCGGGCTACCGGTCGGAATGGATTTGTCCAGTAGGTTGGATGGCAAGGGTTCTGCCTGGGGCGCCAATGTCGGAGCCATCTACAAGATCAATCTCAATCACAGTGTGGCTGTTACCTATAAACTTCCATATTCCATTACTTATGATGGAGATCTTGATCTGGCAGGAACCAAAACGCCTATAGAGGCTCAAATGGATTTCCCTGCGGTTGTGGTGGCTGGTTATGCGTTCCGCCCGACAGACAAATGGAAGATAGAATTTAATGTCGACTGGACGGATTGGGAATCTACGGATGATATCTCAATACATTTTAAAGAAGGTGGGATGTCGGACAGTGCCCAGCAACAGGATATGCGAAATGCAATGACGTATAAAATTGGTACGGAATACAAATATTCGTCCGCCCTCGCGCTTCGGGCCGGTTATATCTACAACGAGAACGCCACTCTGGATTCCACATGGCGGCCAAGCATGCCAGATACGGACTGTCATCTTTTATCTATCGGTTTTGGATATACATTCAGCGATGTTACCATTGATGGCGCATTGCAGTATGTTTATTACGAAACCAGGACAATCAACAATAACGTGGACATGAATGAATTTGTGTCCAGTTCCAGTGTTGATGGAACGTATCGCTCCTGGGCGCCGTGTGCATCGTTGTCTGCCACTTATCGGTTCTAATTGAAGTGGGAAGGCGGACAACTATGTCTATCAATTCAGACGATTATACCCTTGTTGATTTTATTGACTCGGACTCTCATGATATCTTTGCCAAGGCTGAAGCTTTTGGCGCGTTTCTTGACGATTGGAAAAGCAGGGGAACATATTCATATCACCGTATTATAACATCTGCCTCATCCGGCAAGGCTACAATCTGGGATTCTTTTACCGGTCACGAACGAGAAATGATCGTGATGTCGTCGAATAACTATCTTGGACTTAATAACAGGCCCGAGGTTATTGAGGCGGCACGTCAGGCTCTTTCGAAATATGGGACAGGTATGTGCGGGTCGCGCTTTTTGAGCGGAAATTACGATCTTATTGAAGAGCTTGAGCGGCAGCTTGCTGAGTTTGAACATTGCGAAGCTGCAATGGTGTTTACTTCCGGATACCAGACTAACGTTGGAACAATTTCAGCCCTCATGAGGCCCGGGGATGTCGTTTTTATAGACCGGCTAAGTCATGCAAGCATCGTTGACGGATGCAAGCTGTCCGGCTGTGCCTTTCGTACCTTTCAGCACAATGACATGGCCGATCTCGAACGTCTATTGGAGAGTTCCAAGGGGAAGTACAAAGGACGCCTGCTTGTATCCGAAGGGGTTTTCAGTATGGATGGTGATATGGCGCCTTTGCCCGATATCGTACGGCTTGCAAAGAAATACGAGGCGCGGGTAATGGTGGATGAGGCCCATGCCACGGGTGTTCTCGGCGCATCAGGGCGGGGCTCGGTTGAGCATTTTGGTCTTCATGGCAAGGTGGATGTAATACTGGGAACATTCAGCAAGACCTTTGGTGCTACAGGAGGTTTTATCGCCGGGCCAAAGGCAGTGATAGATTATGTTCGTCATTATGGCCGTTCATACATGTTCTCGGCCAGCCCCACACCGGCGGTAACGGCTACGGTCCTTGCAGGTTTGGATATTCTGAGAAAGGAACCGAAACTGCGTGAGCAGCTCTTGAGCAATGTCCGTTATTTCTATAACGGATTAAAGAAGGCTGGTTTTAATGTATTTCCCGATCCTCCTGAGTCGGCGATTATCACTGTTATGGTCGGTCCTGATACGACGGTCCGGGCAATCAGTAAAAGGATATATGAAGAAGGACTGTTTATAAGCAGCGTGGCCTATCCGGCAGTTCCCAGGAATGAAGGTAAATTGCGATTGAGTCTTTCCGCAGTCCATATCCGCGAAGAGCTGGATATCAGCATAGAAAAGTTGGTTCGCGTGGGACAGGAATTTGGAATTGCCAAGGAGGCCATAAGTGAAAGTCAGGCTTATTCAGCCTTCGCAGTTAAATGAGTACGGGAAACCGAAGAAGTTCAAGAAGCTCTTCTTTCCAAATCTTGGATTACCCACGATTGCAGCGCTCACGCCTTCCGGTATTGATGTGGGCATAACGGTTGAATATGTCGACAATGTGGACTTGGAGGAAGATGTCGACCTTGTTGGTATTACTGCTCAGACCTGTCAGGCTCCAAGGGCTTATCAGCTTGCCGATGAGTTCAGGAAAAGGGGTAGAAGAACGATAATGGGAGGGATCCATGCCTCTGTATGTCCAGATGAGGCATTGGAGCATTTTGATTCGGTTTTAATCGGTGAGGCTGAGAATCTGTGGGGCAGGGTGCTGAATGATATCGAGTCCGGTTCTCTGCAGAGGATATACAAGGCAGACACAAAGCCTGATATGTCGGAACTGGTTGTGCCGAGATATGATTTGCTGGATTATGCAGATTACGTTGTACCGCCTTTTGCCAGTACTCCACTGATTCCAATTCAAGCTACACGCGGCTGTCCTCATAAATGTGATTTCTGTTCGGTGTCCGAGTTCTGGGGACATCAGGTGCGTAAGAAGCCCATAGCTAATGTTGTGCGTGAGATTGAAGCAATCAAGCCGTCACGTGTCTTTTTCTCGGATGACAATATCGGCGCAGATAAAGAGTACGCTATGCAGCTGTTCAAGGCGCTTGTGCCATTGAAACTGAGATGGGCATGCCAGATGAGTACCACAATCGGCCGTCATCCTGATCTGATTGAAGCGGCAGCCGAATCAGGATGTCATGAGACATATATTGGTATTGAATCATTGAACGAGGTTAGTCTGAAATCGATCCAGAAAGGTTTCAACAAGATCGATGAATACGAAACACTGTTCAGGCGTCTCGCTGACGTCGGCATTCTTGCGCAGGTGTCGGTGATATTCGGGCTTGATAACGACACTGCTGATGATTTGCGCAGGATGATCGATGTCCTTATGAAGTGGGACATTAATTATGTTTATATTGCCGTTCTGACTCCCTTTCCTGGAACACGTTTATATGAACGTTTTGTAAATGAAGGTAGAATTACAGCGAATGAGTGGTCACCTTATGACGTGACACGGGTAGTCTATCAGCCTCAGCAAATGGGGGCAAAGGAGCTTGAGAATCTCGTGTTTGAATGTTTCGGGACATACTATTCAACTTCTGCCATTTTGAAACGGGCTTGGCGTTTCAAGCAGCAATATCTTCGCTTTTTCCCGAGGGACAACGTCATAGAAGAGGTTTTCTTTCAGTTCTGTATAAAATCATCAGTAGCAAAGAACTGTCATCCATTTTCATTAGGTTTTGAGGAGTAAATTGCCGATGAAGATCAGAGGTAAGACATGTGGCGGGCTTGACTGGAGATAAGATTGAAAAGATTACTGCTGATACATCCAAAAACAAGATCGGGCGCTGAGGGATTTGGCCAGACGGAATCCTGGGGTTTGCCCCCTCTCTCTCTTGCGTATGTTGCGGCACTAACACCTGTGCATTGGAACGTCAGGCTTGTTGACGAGTACGTGGAGAAAGTTGATTTTGCCAAAGAACAGGCCGATCTGGTCGGTATCAGTACCTACACTTCAAATGCGGGCAGAGCCTACGAACTGAGTAAACTGTTTCGTAGTAGAAACATTCCTGTCGTTCTTGGAGGGATTCATGCCTCAATGGTTCCGGAGGAGGCAATGGGCTATGCGGATGCAGTGGTTGTTGGTGAGGCCGAATCCGTGTGGCCGAATGTTATATGGGATGTCGAAAACGGTAGCCTCAAGCGAAGATATGATGGCGTAAGATTGTCTCTTGAGAATCTCCCTATTCCAAGAAGAGATTTGTTTTCCAGCCGATACGAGATGGATGTTATTCAGACAACACGCGGGTGCCCTTTTGCCTGCGAATTCTGCAGTGTCACGGCATTTAATGGAACGGAGTATCGTCAGCGACCGGTTCAGGCGGTACTTGATGAACTTGTGACCATAAAGAAAAAAATAGTCTATTTTGTGGACGACAACTTTTTCGGTGTTTCAGAAAAACACATGGATCGGGCTTTTCGAATTTGTCGCGGGATGATTGATCGTAAAATGAAAAAGATCTGGGTTACTCAGACCTCGATCAATGCAGCATCAAACAAGGATCTCTTGAAGATTGCTTATGAAAGCGGCTGCCGCGGCTTATATATCGGATTTGAATCCATAGGGCCGGAGAGTCTGGAAGAGATGCACAAGCGTGTCAATCTTTCCGTCGGTACTGACGGTTACCGGGATGCTGTTCGACGGATCCATGAGTGCGGGATATGTGTGATAGGAGCCTTTATTCTGGGGAACGACCATGACAGGAGTGATGTTTTTCGCAAAACGCTTGATTTTATAAACAAGGCTGGCGTTGATGTGCCGCAATTCGGGTTTCTCACACCTTTTCCTGGCACACGTTTATTTGACAGACTTAAGACTGAGGACCGTATTTTCTGCGGTACATATCCCGGTGACTGGGACCAATACGACACTGATCACGTTGTATTTAAACCCATGAATCTAAATGCGGTGGAACTGGTGCGGGGATTTGATTATATCGTCAGGAAAAGATTCTCGTTTTTGTTTGTGATCCGTCAGGGAATAAAGACTTTATTCGTCACCCGGAGCATTATTGCCGCTGTGCTGGCCTTTAATATGAACCGCGACAGCATACGTTTCTACGATTACGACAGATTGTTTTTGTGCGCGAGAGTTGGTGAAGGGCCGTCTGAGTAATGAACATAACGACTTATGAGAGTATTAATCAGGTTGATGAGGCGGAATGGAATGCGATTGTGGGGCGGGATCGTCTTATCTGCAGGCATGAATATCTTCGTGGTGTTGAAGCGTCTCGGATCAACGATTGCCGATATTTCTATCCTGTTCTTTACAAGAACGGTAGAATAGTTGCTCACGCTTGCCTTTATTTTATCAGTACTGAACTGGACTCGTTTGCCCAGGGGGCACTCAAGAGTGGCGTGGAATGGATGAGAAGGAAGTGGAAGACCTTCATGATGCTGCAATCTGTTGAATGCGGAACACCGGTTGCGTTGGGAAATACTATTTCTATTCGGGAAGGTGTCGACAGGGTTATCGTGCTGGGGCAGATTGTGGGTGAGGCAGAACGGATCGCACGAAAGTTAAACGTGGGTGTTCTTCTTTTCAGGGATTTCTATGATGGGGAACTTGGTTTTTATGACAAACTATCTGATTTTGGCTATACGAGGATAGAGAATCTGCCGGCCGCAAAGTTGGATATTCGCTGGCGAACATTTGAAGATTATCTTTGTAATATGCGCAGTCAATACCGGCGGATATTTCGTAAACGTATTGCGAGTTTTGAGTCAGAGGGAGGTCGTATCGAGGTTGTAAAAGACTTTGCATGCCATTCGGATGAGATGGAACGGCTTTGGATGAATGCCTATAATCATGCAAAAGAATACAGGCGAGAAGTTCTGAAAAAGGATTTCTTTGAGAATATGGATAAATTTCTGGGTTCCCGTTCTGCAGCGATAATAGCCACTTTAAATGGGAGCATGGTAGGGTTTTCGCTGTTACTTATTGATGATGAGACACTTGTCACGCTTTTCTGCGGGTTGGACTATTCGTATAGTAAAGATTACTACATATATTTTAATCTGTTCTATGAAGCAATCAGGTATGCAATATCCTGTGGTTGCCGTAAAATAGATTTAGGTATTACAACACTTGTGCCGAAGCTTGAACTTGGAGCAGATGTGGTCACACTTAACATGTATATGAAACATTTGAACCCACTTCTGAATCTGGTAGTTCCGCGTCTTTTCCGACTTATGACGCCGAAACAGGTCCCTGAAACAAGGAGGGTGTTTTCTAGATGAGAGCTGAAAAGCGGACTGGATTTTCTGAAGACATACTTGATGCTCGAAGCAATAGAATATTCCCTCTGTCTCAAGTCAGTCCTGAAGACACAAAATTCGAACTTACCTGTGGTTGCACAAAAATGGCATTACTTTATCTCTATGATAGATATCCGAGAGAGCGGGTTGAAGAATTTGTCTATAATACAAGGATGAATATTGACTATCTTTTTGACTTCAATAACTGGATCAGCCTTGACTATTACTATCGCTTTGTGAACGGACTTGTGGAGTTCACAGGCAATCCAAGATCTCCTTTCGAAACAGGCGCATATGCCGTCTCAAGGCGGTGTTTTGGAACTCTTGCAGTAATCTGTGCCAGCTTTGGAACAGTTGCGGGTTCATACAGATCCATTGTTCAGAATTCTCAAAGATGGAACAAGGTGGCTGATTGGTCCTTGAAAGAACTTGGTAGAAATAAATTCAGGTTGTCAACTACGCTGCGTCCTGGATATCGACAAATTAAAAATAATTGCCTGGCTATACAAGGAGTCTTAAGCGTGATTCCTGTGATCAGTGGTTTACCGCCTGCCCGGATCGAAGAAACTGAATGCGGATGTGATGCAGGTAACACATGCACTTTCGAGGTCACTTGGGAGGGCGTGCCGAAACGGCAGTGGGGATGGAGCGTGGCTGGAGCGTGCTTGGCTGCAGGGTTTTTGTCGATGATATTTATTGGATTTAATACAACTTCTTGGGCGATCGCAGTATTGCTTGGTCTTTCCGGGTATTTATTTGGAAGACGCATGGATTACCAGTCTAGAATAATCGATATTTCGTCTCAAAATCAGGAACAAGCTGTATATCTATTGGAATCAGTGAATGCTATTGAGAAATTGAACAAAGAACTCCAGGAAAAGGTTGAACGACGTACTGTGGAATTAAAGAAGACAATGGAGGATCTTAAACAAAGCCAGGCGAAGATATTAGTTGCAGAGAAGCAGGCTGTAGTAGGAGTCCTTGCTGCAGGTATGGCGCATGAATTCAATAATCCGCTGAATGCCATATGCATATCCAATCAATCTTTAAAAGAAGATATTGGTGATGACAGTAAATTAAAACCTCAGGTTGAAATCATTGAACGGGCTTCGGGCAGATGCAGGAGGATTGTCAATGACCTCTTATCATATTCCCGTGAACCGCGCTTACAGGTGGGCGTTCATTTAGACGATATAGTTGAGTCGTCGATTGATCTATTCCTTGCGGAACATCCCGGCGGAATAGAGATAAAGAAAATGATGGCAAGGGGATTGCCGGTTGTGCAACTGGACAGGCTGCAGATCCAGCAGGCGATTCTTAATCTTATTAAAAATGCATCGGATGCCATGAATGATCATGGGCTTGTAGAAGTATCCCTGCATGGGGACTCAAAGAATATAATCCTTGCAGTGAAAGACCATGGCCCAGGCATGAGTGAATCTCTACGTAAAAAGATATTTGACCCGTTCTTTACCACAAAGCAGACAGGGAAGGGGCTTGGTCTTTCAATAACCTACCAGCTGGTGACGCGAAACGGCGGGGCAATTGACGTATCCAGCCGCGAAGGTGAAGGTTCGACGTTTACCATCACATTCCCTGTGCCTGAAAGCGGATCTGTCAATTAACATACCGGGCGATCCGGGGCATGACTCCTCTCAAAATAATACTATACACGAAAAGTGCGTAGTCCATATGGGGATAAGTACGTAAGTACTTTGCCCATCTTGTGCAAATTCTACTACTTGTGAGACTATTCTTGTGTTTGTCAAGACATTCGGCCTGCTGTTTTGTTGGGCGATAGAGCAGAAAGAACGGACGTTAATATTGAATGGAGATAGTAATATAAGGAGGATCAATCATGGCAAAGTATAATCGGAATACGGGTAAAGAATGGACAGGCAAGGAAGTGTCGCAGTTGCGTTCATTGACCAAAGAGAATACTCCGACAAGAGTAATCGGCCTAAAGCTTGGCAGGACAGAAGATGCGGTAAGAGCAAAAGCATCTGATGAAAATATTTCCCTGAAACCAACTAATCAGTCACCGTATAATCGTCGGTGAGAAGGTCATACTAAGAAGAAACGGAAGTAGGTATGAGTGAAAAATTGGCTGATTACTGTCTTGTGTCTGAGCACGACAAGGCAAAATTTGAGCAGGAAGTAAAAAGGCTCATGACTCAGGGTTGGATTCCTCATGGTAGCGTTTCTGTTGTTGCTCCTGTAGTAGACGGTGCGCCTGTTTCGTTATTTTCTCAGGCGATGGTGAAAGAGAAAAAGCCATACATCGTTCCGTAATTGGCAGGGGTAGTATTTCTTTAGTGGGGGGGGGGGTAATTATGGCAAGTTATTACGTCAATAAGAATGCTCAATCGAACGGTGACCATGAAGTCCATACGTCGGGATGTATTTGGTTGCCGGATGTTAATAACAGAAAATATTTGGGAGAATTTGATAATTGTCGTGGTGCTGTAATAGAAGCAAAGAAGACGTATCCGCAGTCAAATGGATGTAAACACTGTTCGCTTCCATGTCATACGAGTTAAGGAGGATGCAGTGGGTCTCGTAAGGTGCGGATTTGGGGGACCGGATCGGAAAACGAACCACGGATTACACGGGCCTGTCTCGGTGTAGATACGGCGACTAAGTTCGATAACACGGATAAAAGAAAGAATGAAAAGATGAGTTAAATTTGTATCAGTGATGTCCTTCGAGAAACGTGGGGCGAGTGTGCCTCTTGCCATGCCCTTGGTGTGGTCCGTGGTGGAATACATTTCTTAAAACGTGGAGAGTGATGAACACTCACGAGCAAACCAAGCACGAGCGGGCGGCGGAGAACATGAGACGCATGGCGACGGTGGTGAGGGACTCCAATGATGCGATTTTGGTACAGGATTTTGAGGGGCGAATCACCGCTTGGAACCACGGCGCTGAACTGATGTATGGTTACAGTGAAGAAGAGGCACTTCAAATGAACATTGGGTGTCTCACGCCTCCCGATAAAGAGGCAGAACAGCAGGAATTCACCAGTCGGTTGTTGGCGGGCGAAGCGATCTCTTCGTTTGAAACCCAACGACTGACCCAAGACGGGCGTATTCTTGATGTGTGGCTGACGGTGACGAAACTAGTGGACGATGCCGGAAAACCCATTGGTATTGCCTCCACGGAACGCGATATCACCGGGCGTAAATTAGGGGAGGTGGCGTTGAGGAAGACTAACAGGGAATTGCAGGTGGCTCTACATAAATTACAGAAAAACCAGGCGCAGATGGTACGCGAAGAGCGGCTTAGCGCCCTGGGGCAGATGGCTTCCGGAATCGTTCATGATTTCAATAATGTGCTCATGCCGATTGTCGGGTACAGCGAGATGCTTCTCTCGAATCCTTCTATACTGAGCAAGAGTGAAGAAGCGCTTTCCATGATCATGGATATCAACACTGCCGCCGAGGATGCCAGACGCATTGTCCAGCGGCTCAAACTGATCCAGGGATCCGATGATAAAGGAGAGTGTGTATCCTTGGATGTGAACGAGATAGCCAGAAGCGCCGTGGAACTGGCCAGGCCGCGATGGGATAAAGAGATGGGGGCAAAAGGTAATCGCATCCATATAGTAACGCTGCTTGGAGCAGACAAGCAGACGCTGGGAGATGCATCCCAACTGCGCGAAGCGCTGATAAATCTGATTCTCAACGCCGTTGACGCCATGCCGAACGGAGGAACATTAACCCTTTCATCGCGTGTGGAGAACAGTAACGTGATCGTCGAGATTCTTGATGAGGGGATTGGCATGACGGATGAAACGAAGGATCGTTGCCTGGAGCCTTTCTTTACGACCAAGGGAATCAAGGGGACGGGACTGGGGTTGTCCATGGTTCACGGTATCGTTACACGACACAATGGCACAATGGAAATTGATAGCACCCTCGGAAAAGGGACGACGATTCGGATCGTATTGCCCCACGTGTCTGCTGAACATTTGGCGAAGGAATCCAAGGTGGAGGAGATCGGAAAAGGCTTTACTATAGTTCCGTTACGGATTCTTGTGGCAGATGACGAGGAACAGTCGCGGATGCTTATCGCGAAGCTGCTTATAAGAGACGGACATACTATTACGATGGCGCGAACAGGTCGTGAAGCCATAGACCAGGCAAGTGCGGGGACTTTTGACTTGGTGATCACGGATAGAGCCATGCCTGATGTGAACGGAGATGTCGTGGCCCTTTCGGTAAAGGCACGTACCCGGGAGATACCCGTCATTCTTCTGACAGGGTTTGGGGATATCATGAAGGAGCAGGGCGAATGCCCGCCTGGAGTGGATCGGGTTTTGAGCAAACCTCTGACGCAGCAGGATCTTCGGCAGGCCATAGCAGGGATCATGGTGGGAAAGGACTCTTGATTCAAGGCGAAAAAAACTCCTTTGCTAAAGCGCTTATGAAAAGGCAATTCAGTAGGGCTATTGCGATGGACGTCGTGCTGAATATTTAATGTCACATCTCCGATGCCATGAAATGGTCAGAGTTTGCCAATGGCAGGAATCCGAATCCAGATTTCTTCATATAGGAAAAGTACGTACGTACTTTTCCCCATATGGACTAAGTACTTTTCGTATATGATTTCATGTTGAAGAATATTATTTGTGTGCGATCATTTTTACATCGGAGAAATGATGAAAATAAATGGTCGCAGTGGTCGGGTAATGGTCATCATGGATAAAACGGAATCTATTTTTCCAGGAGAAAAAATGAGGAATAAAATGCTTTGCTGTTTTATTACCTGGGTTCTGATTCTTGCATCTATGGATGCGATTGCTGCTAGTAATATTATTTCACGTCCTGTCGGATTTGTTCGAATTGCAATTTCAACTAATGAGCAGAAATTAGTATCACTACCGTTCAAGCCTTTTGACTCCAGCCTGGGCAGGGTACTGGCAGGGCAATTAACCGGATCTACTGATGAGAAGCTGGCGGATGTGGTTTTGAAATGGGATCCTTTCCTGCTCCAGTATCTCAAGGCATTCAAAGCGGATGAGACGGGCGATAAAGAAATAGATGGTAAATGGTTCTCCAGTTTTGAACCGTTAACTGAATCATCATTGACGCTGCAGTCGGGTGAAGGTTTTTTTGTCTGGAACCGCCAGTCAATGACCCAGGATGTATTTCTTGGAGGACAGGTTGTTTTAGTTGCGACAAATGAATTGCTTTTTCAGCCGTCTTTAAATCTAGCCGGATATCCATATAGTAGCGCTCCGGGGGCCGGTTTTCATGTTTCGGGTTTGATAGGTTCTATTTCATCTAATATGGGAGAGGGTTTCTGGGTAAATAATACCAATGGTATTGAGACTGTGTGGTTGGAGACCCGCCCATATGCTGATGTATTTCCACCGGAATGTGAAAGGCCTGCCATTACAGGAATAATAATATCATCAGGGGAGACAGCGACCAATCTTTCCATAATTCTTTCGATTCTATGTTCAGGGGAAGAGGGCGAGAAATTGGATGTGTTTTACAAGGATGTGAAGCCCCATGAAGTATTTGATCCTGAAAAAGACTGGTTGATTGCTGCAACTGACATTTCTGTTAAAGGAACTATCGAAATTGACTGGGAGGATTCCGGTAGTTCCGGCAGAAAGCCGGTGAGTAAGATATTCGCGCGGTATTATCTGGTCGGCCGCGCGGATGTCGATCTCGATCAGGATGGAATTCCGGATGCTCGCCAGAAATTTGTGTTTAATTCTATCAAAGAAAAGCATCCTGGCAGTAACGGTCGGACAAATGTGTTGGGCAATGTGGTTTTAACGAACTCATCGGATCGGGTAATCGTGCCAAGGGTGGTCGAACATGTTGTGTATGTGGATTGCGAGATTGGTGATGACAATTATTCCGGGTCATTGGCTACGGTTTCGGAAAGTAATGGGCCAAAAAAAACAATTAACGGCGGGCTTGCCGTTGTTCCTTCGGGCGGAACCCTGATTATTAAGCCTGGGGTCTATTACGAGAATGTGAGCTTCTGCGGGCGTAAAGTGTCCGTTCACTTTGCGAAGAATACGAGCGTATTTAAGAGCAGGAAATAGAAGACAATATGGAGAATAAATATGAAAACTTGTGAACTGGGTAGAACAGTTCGTCAGGCTTGGTTTTTAATCATCGCCGGAGTTTTTCCCATAATGATGGCCGGGGTATCATCGGGAACAGATTTTGACGATGTGGTTGTCAGTAACAGCTTTCATCAGGAAGGTATGAGTTATACCAATTACTTTAAGGGAAATCTGGGTGTTGGGACAAGTAATCCTGCCGAAAAGATGCATGTCGTTGGTAATCTTAAAGTGGATGGCGCTATTAAAGGCTATGGTTCTGCACAGTTTTCATCGTTGTCTGTTGGTGATTCCTCTCTGGCAAACTTTGTGATGTGGAATAAAATGGAATCATATACCAACGGTACATGCGAAAGTTATATTGGGGATGACCTGTCTATAACAGGGGCTCCTCAAGTTGTTACGGCTCAGTATGGTAATGGATTGCAGACTTCAACTAATAACAATTTTTATGTAGGTTATGATTCTGTCGCAGAGGGCTGTATTGAGTTCTGGTACAAGACGCCTTCGTCTTACGACCGATTTGAGTGTGTTTTCTGGGGGTGGAATGATCATTCTTTTTTCCTTAGCCATGCAGCTGTAGTGGATGGATCATGGGATGGTACTGGGTGGAATCTCGCTATGTGGGATACAGGGTATGGAAATTACATTCAAACGACTCGTGTTGCTGGAAGACCAACCACATCGACCTGGTATCACGTTGCTGTTGTCTGGAGCACAAATGGAATTGCTTTGTATTTGAATGGACAAAATGTCGGGAGTGCGTCGGGCACTCCTGATCCTCCTAATCAAAACCTTTATTTTGGCGTAGAACAGATTTCCGGAAATTGGGGCAGTGCCAAGGTCTTTGACAACATGAAGATCTGGAATTATGCCAAGACTAATTTTGATGACAGGACTAGTGAAGGTTCGGCGATGTCTACAAATATCACGATTGCCGACGTAACGAACTGGAATGTTTCAGCTACCGGAACGGTTGCTGGTGCCAGGATTTCTGATGGCAGTGTATCTACAGGAAAACTGGATGTGGTTACTGTTGATGCCAGGTACGTTAATATCGCAGGTGATACGATGAGCGGAACTCTGCAATTACCGGCGAATGGTTTAGTGGTGAGCACAAACCAACTGGTGGCAACAGGCGGAAGGATTGGCGTAGGAACGAGTAGTCCGTCTGAACAATTTCACGTCATAAACAAGGGCCGGTTTGATGGAGGTATTTCTTTTATCACTAATCTTGGTGATGTGGGCATGGGTGTCTATACGAATGGACCGTGAGAAGAGATTGCCGAATGAAAAACGTCGATTTCCGAATGAGGCAGAGTTGTAGAATTATGAAATCACAGTCACGAAGACATACATATAGAGGCAGGTTGTTGCTTATAGGTTTGTATTTTTCGGTGTTCATTTGTGGTTACGTTTTTGCTTCTGATTATCCATCCTGGTGGACTAATCGGAATGTAATTATCAATACAGCTTCAACCAATGACTGGGCTGCAGCGAACCTTGGACAGTTGAAATGGTTTGCGACGAATGCCTACGATGAGCTGGAATCAAAACTTCCGGGAGGGGCCGGTACGAATATCAGTGTAATGGTTTCGGGGTTCTCGCTGAGTAACAATGAAGTTGCCATAAATATCGGCCAGCTGAAGAATGTTTCTGCTCCGTTCTGGAGTCGCTTGATTGAGATTAATTATACAAACTCATATCCGTGGACAACCAATACTACTGCTGACGATAAAGATTATTCTGCCGCTAATATAGGCCAGTTGAAGAATGTGTTCAGTTTCGAATTGGCCGTGGATTCTGATTCTGACAGTCTGCCTGATTGGTGGGAAATGAGCTATTTTGGTAACTACACCCATGGAGCGTTAGAGGATACGGATGGTGATGGCCTTAATAATCTTGTTGAGTTTCAGAATAATACTAATCCCTCAGACAAGGATACGGATAATGATCAATTGATCGATTGGATAGAAGTAAAAATATGTAAATCTGATCCAACTGTTGCTGATACTGATGGTGACGGGCTTAGTGATTATACGGAGATTACCTATAACAGTGAGCTGGTGTGTTGGGGAACGAATAATTATGGACAGACTAATGTTCCTATATATTTGAGTAATGTAGTGTCGATTGCCGCTGGTGACTATCACAGTATGGCGTTGAATTCTAATGGGCAGGTGTTTTGCTGGGGAGCGAATTATTATGGACAGACAAATGTGCCGTCAGGTTTAAGTAATGTAGTGTCGATTGCCGCTGGTGGGCATCACAATATGGCTATGAAGTCTGATGGTCAGTTGGTTTGCTGGGGGTATAATAATTATGGGCAGACGAATGTGCCGTCAGGTTTAAGCAGTGTAGTGTCGATTGCCGCTGGTGGGTATCACAATATGGCTATGAAGTCTGATGGTCAGTTGGTTTGCTGGGGTAATAATAGTTATGGGCAGACGAATGTGCCATCAGGTTTAAGCAGTGTAGTGTCGATTGCCGCTGGTATGTACCACAGCATGGCGTTGGCGTCAGATGGGCAAGTGTTCTGCTGGGGATGGAATAATTATGGGCAGACGAATGTGCCATCAGGTTTAAGCAATGTGGTGTCGATCGCCGCTGGTTTCTATCATAGTATGGCATTAAAATCCGATGGTCAGTTGGTCTGTTGGGGTAATAATAGTTATGGGCAGACGAATGTGCCGTCTGGTTTAAGCAATATCGTCGCTATAGCGGGTAGTTATATTATTAGTGCGGCATTAAAGTCAGATGGGCAGGTACTCTGCTGGGGTGATAATTATTATGGGCAGACGAATGTGCCGTCTGGTTTAAGCAATGTTATTGCTATTGCCGCTGGTGGGTATCACAACATGGCCTTGAGCCATTCCCTTTCTCCTTTATCACCGGATACCGATGGCGATGGTGTTCCCGATTGCTATTACAGCCCGGACGCATTTACTTTTACAGTAACCTATCCCACCAACAATATGGTGATACCGTAAAAGAAATGACGAATAACGCTATATAAATGTCGACTGAAGGAGAAAATGAAAAAGTTGATTGTTTTGATTGTGTTACTGGCAGGCTTGTTTGATTATTGTGAAGCCAATGCAGAAGAGCAGAGAATCATTACTGCCAATCCTGTTCCACCCTCCAATGCCGGTTATTCTGTAGAATCAATCATAGAGTCTGGCCAGCGTGGAGGTATGCTGATTCCTGTTGGTGCTAACTTTACCTCTGAGTTTAACCGAGAGATGGGTGATGCCATGGAGTTGTGGAATGCCCATCGCTGGGAAGACGGTACTGAAAAATTTAGTAACATCTACAAGAACCATCCGGAAAGCCCGTGGGCAGTAGAAGCCGAAATGCACGTTGCCTGTTACTGCCGTTTCAATGGTCTTTACGATGAGGCAGAGGAACATTTCCTTTCAATTCTTGAGAAATGTAGAGACAACAACGATATAAAGAAGAAAGT
>Ga0156394_1014_pt1 | contig 21950 bp, 16 predicted proteins | sample RifOxyA3_FD_108038 | JGI IMG/M metagenome (GOLD analysis project Ga0156394, IMG submission 108038) | Lentisphaerae bacterium RIFOXYA12_FULL_48_11 | reverse complement strand
GCGCCTCGAACAGATTGCAACTGGTCAGTTCAAACTGCATCTGCCACGGCATGATTTCAGGATAATACAAACAGGAAGAACTGCACCTTAGCCAACTTATTACATGAACAGAAGAAATTGAATCGCGGTAAGTTGTTACCAAGAAATGTGTATCAAAATAAATTTTATCGAAACGTTCATCCGCGTTTCTTCCTTGAATGGGATAACTATCATTACTAATCTAGACCAGCAAATGGTCGTGCATAATACACGAGAATAATTGGGAGACAGATATGAACAGAAATAGGACATTATGTACGCTGTGTTTAGCAGCTTTAATCTCGATTATTTTGATTCCGTTGTTTGCGCTAAGTGCATCTTCAGGAAAGAACGAGCCTGTGTTTCTTCTGTATTCCGACTGTGTCGATGCAAATACGAAACAGGGAATACTGATTCGCGAAATAGCTAAACAAGGACTTCTCATCGCTGTGCGGGAAAAGCTAAGAATGCAGACATGGGACATTGTTCTCAATGGGAGCAATATCCCGCAAAAATGCCTGACATATCATATAAAAGTGTCGGTTTCGTCCAATTCTAATGTCAATATTTCGCTGAGAAAAGAGAATGGCGGCATTTCAAACGTCACTTGGTCCACATCCTTTAATTCCAGCAAAGATGAACATTTCGACTATGTACAATACCTTCAAAGGATCAATGCTTTGTCACAAACAGACTTCATTAAAGCACTGGAAAAAGACGGGATCAAAGGTGAATCGATAAAGTGGAATGCTAAAGCAATCTTAACGGACTCAACAGTAAATGCATTAAGAAAGATGGATTATGTTTCGAATTGGATTGCACTTCGGGAGCTGGACGCGGCAGTAAGTGTAAATGGCGAATCTTCACAAACCCTGGCTGGCAATATAAGGGGATATGCAAACTTGTCACAGCTGACAGCTTTTCTATGGAACGCCATGGATAAAGCTTTTATGGCTCGTGCATTGTTGTACAGCGAGCGTCTTGTTGAAACGGAACACGAATCAGCATGGGCATTGTCTCATCGCGCTTACGCGCGTGCTTTTGCCGGCTTTCACAATCTGGCCCTCGACGATTTGGCTGCGGCCCGGAACAAAGGGACAGGCTTGACTGATGTAAAGGAGAGTTTACCGGAGTGGATAGACATCCTCGATGCCTATTGCCGTTACGATCATGGGAAACTCTTGGAAATCGCAGACGGCAGAATTGACAATGAATTGGCGCAGTTTCTTTATGCACTGGAGATACAACATTATGGTTGTAATACGACGAAAATAGAAGAACTCAGAAAAGTTCTAAAGAGAATACCGAAATGTTTTCGCGTCCATGACATACTTAGCAGTATTGGCGGTGTTAGTAACGGCCACATTGCCACAACGCTCGGACCGACTATCTTTTCCAGGGATATTAATTCAGACCTTATCGGGATCATAGGTTTACCCACTGAGACAAAAGCTCTGCTGGACATGTCTGTCGGGGGTAAAATACCAAGTAACGCAAAATCTCACCTAGTTAGCCAAAGGAATAGTGATACAGGGTTTGATGATGCCGAATTCCGGACAAATCTTATCAGGAATTTATTTTCCTACAGTTGTAAAAGCGGCAACGATACTTCATGGGCAATTTTGGCCAAGATGATACAAAATACCACTTTTGTTCAGATAGAAAGGCGTATTCGCTTCATGAAGAAATGTTGGGGTGTACCAGTAGATCAGTTTTTAAACTTGGTTAAGCCTTATATTCTCGACCATCCCTATGGCGCTCATATCGAGAGTTATGGATTGGACCCTAAACGTAACAACAAAGAATATCGCGAGTTGATGAATAAAATGAATTATGTCGATGAGAAGTTAACGATGGTTCCGATGATGAATGATGCATGGCAAGTTGGCGGAAATGCTTCAGGTGTTGCTGCCTTCATGAAGGCATTTGAAAATTCTGACGCAATAGCTGGCGATCTTGAGGATGGAATCACAATGTTCTGCCTCGAAAATAATTTTTCGTGGGAGAAAGTCGGAACGAAACAAGCATTAGTACAGAGGGCAAAAATGCTCAAAAAGGTAAGCCCATATTCACCTGTTACTGTGGCATCACTTATTGTCAATGACTGGGCTAATTCAAAGAAAGAGATTCCAGAGTGGGAAAAGGGTTATTTAAACAATCCTCTAGTTATCAAACAATTCGCAATTAAATATGCTGAACTTAAAGATTATGCAAAAGCTGAGCGATTTCTCAGAATTTGTGTCGGGAAATACCCTGAAGAGTGGGCTTACACAAAGCTAGCGGATGTATATAAGAATCAAAACAAGATGGATCAATGGTTAAGCGTGCTGGAAGAATTTCTCGCAAGGCCAGACTACGGACTAGGACATGCTTCTGTTCGAGTGCAGATTGCAAATTATTTCATGGATAAACGTGAGTGGAAGAAGGCGGAACCATATGCACTGGCCGCAGCCAATACCTGGGCTGCCTGGGCAATGATGTGCGCATGCAAATGCTATGAAAGGATGGAGGATTGGAGCAACGCCGAGCTGTGGGTACAAAGAACAGCTGAGCGATATGAAAATAGTATTGCCAACTGGTATTTTTGGTGCAAAAGAACGGGACATGGAAATGTAAAGGATGCATTTAATCTCCTTTCCGACAAACTCTCTCTCATGGAAACCAGCCAAAACAGGGAAGATAAAAGTAGAGCGGCTGTAATTCACTTACTGCAAGGAGAAAAGAGAAAAGCCTGCTCGATTTTTCAGGAAGTATTTTATAAGGATTCAAATTTATATAATGGCCTTCATTCCATTCTAATTGCCCGGGAGTTAAAGGATGATGTCGCACATGACAAGTTACTTAAAGAGTTCAAGGAAAAGGGAAAAACAGTCAAAGATAACGCTAAATTGCATCTTTGTTACGTTGATCTTTTAACTGCATATTGTTCCCTGCTTAAAGATACATCTGAGATTGCTTTTGACAAAGCGGTTGAAGAGTGTCTCAAAAAAGCGGTTGATTTGAAAAAAAATGACATGACTAAATCAAATCAATCAAACTTATTGTACTTTGCCGGAAAAATGATGGAATTAACTGAAAAAAACGATTTAGCCACGAAATACTATAAAAGGTGTCTGGAGATGAATTGCCAGAATCTTTGGAATTATATCCTAGCAGGGGCAGCCCTACATAAGTAAAACGAAATATCATACTTCCATATTACAATACCATAATAGTACTGGAACGGTGAAGACTGGTCCGAATGGGAAGGAAAGAAAGCTGTTGCCCAACATTTTCATATAACAGATCCGAAGATTCTTCCTTAGTCAGACAAAAATCCTCAAAGTACTAGCCTACAAATTGTGGCTAGTACTGGCACTGCCTGGTGCATAAGAACAATTTCCTTAGAAATTTATCATCACCCTGGCGCTCATCTTCCTTTGAGTCTGACTTTCAATGCGTCCTGCAGGACCTTCATTACAATCTTGTCCTTGTCTCTCCCAAGGGATGCCTTACTCTGAATGATTCTGCTCAGCGGAAGAACATGTATACTGGCGCCACCCAGCTTGACAACTTCTGCCGAGGAGAACTCCTCTTTGAATGATTTCAAACCATGCATGTGAACAACTACATCAAACAGCTTGACGGAATCGCCTGCAAACATAGGCGGGTTTAACCCAATCGATGGAACGAGGATGCCGCCGACCTTTTTCAGGGCCTTTAGCAGGTTGGGATCCTCGAGATTCTCAAACCACAAGTCCACATCCTGAGTTACCACAGGCGCACCCTGCAGAGCTGCAGCGGAAAGACCCACAATCATGAAACGCACCTTCAGGCGCGCCATCTCACGAAGAAAATCTATCTCGTTCTCAGTGAATATCAGATTTCTGCCCACGGATCAAAGCCCTCCTCAAACGTTCTGCCGGCTCCTCTTCCAGTAGAAGAAACGTATGCCTGACATTATCTCTGTCAACACCAGGATACTTTGCAGCAATTCGGTCTACTTTCTTCATCAGAACGGACGTCTTTGAAGTCAGCACATCCTCATCGTCAAGAAACTCAAATGCTTTTACCCCCAGCCGGCCGGCAATTGCCCTGATGGAAACCGGCAAAACAGATTCTTTCCTTGCCAGAGAATAAAAGGCATTTCTGCTTACACCCGCCCTGTTCAGGGCCTGCGCCAATGTAATTCCGCGTTTTCTGCAGATCCTCCTCACCTTCTCTATGGAAACTTTCATATCACTGTGTGTACCATATTATGGTACATAGTTACAAGCTTTAGTTTAGAGCCTTCCACGAGAAGGCTCTTAGTGTGGCTGTCGAAAGAAACTTTTGACCATTAGCAGTAAATAGATTATCTAATCCCCATGAAAACATTCGTACCTAACCACAGTCTCAACCGCAGGGAGTTTCTGACTCAGATGAGAAACGCAGGGCTTGGATTGGCCGCCGGAATGACTGTTCTCGGCAATTCATTTTCCGCCAACGCAGGAGAGGGAAAGAACCGCCCGGAAGTCGTGGCGGTTTATTATCCCCACTGGCACAAATACGACCACGGTATTTCCTGGAAGGGTGAAGGATGGACAGAGTGGGAAGGAGTGAAGGTGGCCCCTCCGCGCTTTCCCGGCCATGCACAGCCGAAGAAGCCGGTCATGGGATACCTCGGCGAGAGCGATCCCAAATGTGTAGACCGCGAAATCAATCTTGCTGCCGATCATGGCATCGATGTCTTTCTCTACTGCTGGTACTGGTACAGCGGTGTTAAGAATATGGAGGAAGCGCTCGAACAGGGATTCCTGAAAGCGCCCAGTAGTAAAAGAATGAAGTTTGCCCTGATGTGGGCCAACCATGACAGAAAGGACCAGTTCTGTCCCGAATTTGGTAAACCGCGTACCACCTGGCTTCCGGCTCGTCATTCACCACGCGATTTTGAACGCATGATTGAATACGGGATTGAGCATTATTTCCGGGAACCCAATTACTGGCGGGTTAACGGCAAACTTTTCTTCAGCATTTACCTGGCTAAGAGTTTCATCGACCAGATTGGTGGACCGGAAAAAACCCGCGCCCTGTTTGAGAAAATGGATGCACGCCTCGCAAAGGCAAATCTGCCACCAATGCACTGGAGTACAATGGTGTCTGATGTAAAGACAGCAGCCATGGCCAGAGAAGCCGGATTTCTAAGCACAAGCAGATACAACATAAATGCGGCAGGTAAAGAGCGACCCGATGGCACGGAACAATACGAAGATCTGATGGATGCACACCGTGAGCACTGGGCAAAAATGACCGAATCTCCACTGGTAAATATTCCTGTAGTAACGATGGGATGGGATGCCACGCCACGCTGCCGTGCGGATGTCCCGTGGCCATTCCCAAAAAAAGAATATCCCTACGTGCCCGTCGTAGTCGGAAACACGCCGGAAAAATACGAACAGCTTCTGCGCGATGCCGCGAAGTATATTGAAGCGGATCCAAAAAAACCGTTTGCAGTTCTGTTATATGCACTGAATGAATGGACCGAGGGCGGTTACCTGTTCCCGGAAGAGCGAACCGGCAATGCATATCTGGAAGCAATCAAGCGGACATTTGGCAAATCCACTGACCGGTGATTATATTTTCTTTAAGCTGGTAATATTGCCGGCGACGGAACCCGGGTTATTATCGCGCCTCGTATCCAGCCATTTCTTGAATTCAATGGCAATGAATACAAACAGTCCTACTCCTATGATTCGCAGCCAGGCGGAGCCACCGATAGGCGCACTGTGAAATAACTTGTTCATAAATGGCGCGTAGGTGAAAAGCAGTTGCGCGGTCATCATTGTAATCACTCCGCCGATTACCCACATGTTAGAGAAGATGCCCAGCGAAAAGAAAGACCGTGTAAGCGACCGGCAATTCAGCAGATAGAATGCCTCAACCATTACAATCAGGTTAACTACAACCGTGCGCGCTTCTGGAAGTTCCATGCCATGACTTTTTTCCCACATAAACAGAGCAAAACCACCGAGCACCATGAAAAACGACACCATAACTATACGAAGCAGCAATACCGGCGTGAGGATTGGCAGCGAAGGATCGCGTGGTGGCTTGGCCATTAAATCCTTTTCTTTCGGCTCAAAAACAAGCATGAGCCCCAGCAGCAGAGCAGTACTCATATTAACCCAAAGCAGTTGCACCGGCAAAACCGGTAACGCTGTTCCAAGTAGAATTGCGGCAAGAATAAGTAATCCTTCACCTCCATTAGTGGGCATGGTCCAGGTGATGAACTTGGTCAGATTGTCGAATACATTCCTGCCTTCCTCGACAGCAGCCTCTATCGAGGCAAAATTATCATCGGTCAGAATCATGTCAGCCGCACCCTTTGCCACGTCTGTACCGGTGATGCCCATGGCAATGCCTATGTTTGCCTGTTTCAATGCCGGCGCATCATTGACACCATCTCCCGTCATGGCAACAATGTGACCATGTCTTTGAAGCGCATCCACCAGCCGGAGTTTCTGTTCCGGCGCAACTCGGGCAAAAACAGAAGTTCGCGCGGCGATTTCCGGTAGTTTGTCGTCGGGAATTTGTTCCAGTTCCCGGCCGGTGAGGGCCAGTGTCTGGCCGGTATTTCCGCGTAGGCCTAGTTCCTGGCCTATTGCAACGGCGGTACCCTTGTGGTCACCGGTTATCATCTTGACTTCGATTCCCGCGTTCTGGCAATTGGCGACAGCGCGGATGGCTTCGGCACGGGGTGGGTCAATCATACCTTGCAGCCCAAGTAATGTAAGTCCACGTGCGACATCTTCGTGTGTCAGTTTCGCATGCCCTGCAGGTAAACGTCGGCGGGCAAACGCGAGCACACGCAGTCCCTTTGCTGTCATTTCATCCAGGGCTTGTTGGATCACAGAGGCATTGAGAGCAGTTTCCTTTCCGTCAACAGCAAGAACTTTGTCGCATCGGTCAAGTAGACTTTCGATAGAACCTTTCTTGTATATCACACATCCCTGGGTATCGCGGTGCAGTGTGGCCATATACATATACTCAGACTCAAAGGGAATAACATCCACGCGCGGCAGGCGCTTGCCGGCCTCATCGCTTTCCATGCCGGCCTTCTGTGCGGCCACAATGAGAGACGCCTCGGTTGGATCGCCTTCCACCTGCAGCCGGCCTTCCTTTCTGACAAGTTGCGAATCGTTGCATAGCAGGCCGGCAAGCACACACTCGTTCAGTGCCGGATTTGTTTCCAAATCAGCCTTCTGCTGATTCTCCCTGATCTCGCCGTTAGGTTCATAGCCTCCGCCGGTAACTTCAAAGAATTTCCCTCCGGCGTAGATACTGCTTACAGTCATCTGGTTTTCCGTGAGCGTACCGGTCTTATCCGAGCATATGACTGTAGTGCTGCCCAGGGTTTCAACAGCAGGCATCTTACGGATAATGGCGTGACGTTTGGCCATACGGGCCACACCAATGGCAAGCGTTATGGTGACAGCCGCGGGAAGACCTTCAGGGATTGCGCCGACTGCCAACGCAACCGCCGCCATAAACATTTCTGCTGCCGCCTCACCGCGCATTACACCAACAACAAAAGCCAATGCTGCAAGACCGAGAATTATATATAATAAAAGCCTGCTGAATTCTGCTATCTTCCGCGTCAGAGGTGTCGCAAGATTGACGGCCTGATGAATCATCGTGGCAATACGACCGGTCTCCGTACCATCACCGGTAGCTACCACAATTCCTTCAGCTTGACCGTAAGTCACAAGTGTACCGGCAAACGCAATATTACTGCGATCACCCAAAACCGTATCAGCCGGTAATGGTTTAATCTTTTTTTGCGACGGCACAGATTCGCCAGTCAGGGCAGCCTCCTCCACCTGCAGGCTGCGGACTTCAAACAAGCGCATATCGGCAGGCACGCGATCGCCTGATTGTAATAGCACTATATCGCCTGGTACAAGCTCGATTGAAGGAATACGCTGTTTCTGCCCGTTACGTCGTACTGTTGTTTCAGTCCGAACCATCCTGGCCAACGCCTCAATGGCACGCTCAGCCTTGGACTCCTGAATGAAACCAACAATGGCATTGATCAGCACCACGCCGAAGATTACCCCTGCATCCACAAATTCGCCGAGGAAAGCGGATAGAACCGTTGCAGCCAGAAGAATATATACAAGGGCCTGGTTGAATTGCTGAAGGAACTTTACCCAAGCCGGTGTTCCGCGCCGCTCGGACATCTGATTTAAACCATGCTCAGCCTGCCTGCGTTTTATTTCGTCACTGGAAAGTCCACTGCTTGTGTCTGTTTGCCAATAACGGATCGTGTCTTCCGTCGATAATTGATGCCATACAGTCTGATTACTTTCATTCATTTGCCTTGCCCCCGGGTATTTTCATTATTTTAATAAAACCTAACAGAAGGTATTTTTAATGGAAAGTAAAACAGGTTTTAATATGATTCTTTTCACCCCAAGCGGTATGTCCCAGAATTCGTAATGTAACTACCTGTTGCGATTATTTCAAAGATATACCCCATATCTGGTATCTGTCGTTTATGAAGACAGACACCTCTTGGACAATTCCTTAACGAATACTTTACAAGCCATTAATTGAATCTGTTACCCGGGTTTTCCTATAATCATGATGTAGTGAAGAAAGCGAACGTTCAAAACTGGGACGGCATTCAATAAAAATGACAAATGTTGGCATAAAATTATCAGATGCGGACAGGCTTCGCCTCGCACAATTCCGCCAGAAAACCAGTCTCTCTCATTTAAAGAATGTCCATAGTACAAGAAGCGTACAGAACAACAGCAGCTTCGCGTGCAATATGACTCCTAAAAAGAACCTGACGGGATTCCATATTCCTGCAGGATTTAAAAAGAAACTATCACCGTCTTTCATGCCTGCAACCATGAAGCCTGTTGCTCCAGCTCAACAGCCTCAAGCAGTAGCTGCTGTAACAAAACCTCAGCAACCAACGAAACATGTACACCTCGAAATGAATCCAAGAGTGCCGTTACAGAACGAGAGCTTGGAAGTCACACTCACCAAGGAGGAATATTTCTGTGCTGTAATGGACATATTGCTGGATGGTATGGCTAGAACAGACAAGGCATCAAAAGATGCGGCAAAACACTTGATGATCGTCATGGAAAATGAGGCCGGGCACTCGGTATCGTTGCTGGTCTTTAATTCATACGTACGCAGGTACAATTCACTGCGTCAGCAGTTTTTCCTCTCCGCCACAGAAAATATTAAAGCCAAGACAATAAAGATAAGCTCAGACATTCTTGCCAGCCTGGAACAGATGGCCAAGACCATCAAGATAGAGATGTCTCTACCTGTCAACATACCCCGCAGAACTTCTTAACCAGCTCATTCAGCCGCGGCTTGTATCAATCAAGCAGACATTTGGCAAGCAACCTTAACCGACACTTAGAGCCTATCCGGAAACCCCATTGGAGCCATGATGGAGCGAATTTTCACACAGGGAGGGCATAGGGTTTTCGGATAGGCGCTTATTCAGAATGCCCATATTTTGCAGCCGCGGCTTGTTTGGCTTTCTCCAGAATACTCTGAATAGTAACCGGTATCCCGCCCTGCCGTTTGCTTTCATCGGCGGCTTCCAGAAAGGCATATATCTCCAGCGTATCTTCAACAGTCATTGGAGAAATACCGGTCTTGAAGAATTTGGCTATTTCAACAAGAAGCGGCGGATAACCTTCGAATTTGCCTGCCTGCGCAATCCCCTTGTCGCCAAAGACCGTTGCGCCGAAACCGGTACGGCCCTTGCGAATACCGCGCAAGGTGCCGATCCTGCCGTCTTCCCACACGCCCGCCACCAGGTCGGTATCGTCGGTACGCACGCGGGTCACCGATTTGCAGCCGGTCCCCATGATCGTAAAAAGAATCTCGCAGCCATGAATGCCGTAGTGGAACAGGTCCGGCTGGGATGGAATCAAATGCTCGCTGGAACTGTATGCGTCGCAGCCGAGCACCTTGCCAACTTTCGGATCATTCCGCATTGCCGCAATTCCCGCGCTGTAACGGAGCGATGAGTTGGAAAAACACGGAACCTTGTTCTGTTTCGCCTGGTAGAAAAGCTCGATGATGTCCACCAGGGAACCTGCAACAGGTTTATCAACGAAGATGGGTTTATGGGCGGCAAAAACAGGTTTGGCCTGTTCCAGGTGGGGCCGTCCGTCAATACTGGCAAGGATTACCGCGTCTACTTTCTTGACCATTTCCTCGATCGAACCGCAGATTTCCACACCCAGGCCCTTCATCTGTTCGATGTTCTTCTGGATATTATCATTGCTGAAAGGGATGTCCGGACTGAACGAAGGATAGGCCGCCGTAATCTTCATGTCGCTGACCGGCGGAAGTGCAAGCGCATTGGTGCTGTTCACAAATTTAGTAAAAGGCACAGCATGGGCATCCAGGCCGATTATTCCAACCTTGATTGGTGCTGACAGTTCAGCGGCTATGGTCACGCCGTTTTGCAGGCTGCCTGCGAGTACCGCGGACAACACAATTTTCAATACATGACGGTATCTTTCTTGATTCATTTCCAGTCCTTTCATCCTGATTGTTGTTATCTTCTCTTCGGACAAGATGTGTCGCTATTTCGCCTTTTGCAGGGCATCCTGGGCTATTTGCGGATGTTTATCTTTAATTGCCTCAGCTATTTTCTTCACTGCCATTTTCGCTTCGGCGCTGACGGCGGAATTTGAAAGCAAGGGTAAAGCAAGTTGCAGTGCATCGGGATGTACCGCCCCAGCCAATGCACTCAAAACCAGTTTACGCTCATCATCGTTCTGCGCATTGGCAAACAACTGGCGATAACGATCCATGGAATCCTTATCCGCCGCAACATTCTGCTTTGCCGCCAGCCGCACCAGGCCGCGCAGAGCAAGTGTGCCGAATAATTCTTTTTCAGGCTGGCGGCGTATTTCAATCAATGTATCCCAGGCGCTATTGTCCGGCCAATTCGTCAAGGTGCGCACGGCTGTCTCGCGAACATCCGGATTGTTGTCTTTCAAGGCCGCCTTTAATATGGCAAGTGCTTTGGCATCGGCACAGTTTAAAAGAAGCCGCAAAAGCAGACAACGTGATTCATTATTACTGCTTTTATCAAGCGCGGCACAAACAACATCCGTACGGCTTGAAATATTTTCAATCCTGGCCATTGTACGAACTACAGCACTTTCAGCATCTGATCGCACCTCGGGAACTTTAAGGCTCACCAACCTCTCCAGCAACACAGGCAGATCATCACCTGTAGAAAATCTGGCAAGCGAATGGAATGCCGCTTTTATGGGAGCAACATCAGTCCCTGCCGTCTCTTCGATCAGCACAGGGACGGCCGTATGACCACATCGTTTGGCGATCACAGAAATAAGCACGCTTCTGATATTCCCGGCGGTACGTTTCATTTCTTCCATAATGATTTTATTTGTTTCTTTGTTACCTTTCAGATCGCCAAGAGCTGATTCAATGGTCTGAATCTCCTCGTCATCCTGTGTTTTAACGAGAGCCTGGATCAGAAATGGGACGGCTGCGGCGCCGTCAAGCTTACCGACAGCAACGATGGCAGAGCGGCGGACAACAGCATCGGAGGACAATATATTTTCTCGAATGACAGATACAGCAGCTGTATCACCGCGACTGGCGAGCGCCTCTATCATCAACGCCTGCTCGCACGGTCGAAGCTTTGGAAGTTCCGCCGCAAACTTCCTGGAAGCGCCGCGGGACTTCAGCAAGGCAATGGCAGCAATCGCCACTGGTTTCAATGTGGAATCGGAGCCGTGGAGCACATCGAGAATTCGCTGCTCGACGCCTCGCTTATCAATAGAAAAAAGCGCGGCCAGCGTACCACGCTGGATGTTGATCGGCTGCGCCGGTTGAAGCAGTTCTGTATAAATCGCCAGGGCTGTTTTCCGGTCACCGTCAGCGGCAAGTTTTTCTGCGACACGTAGTGATGCATCGGCCACAGCCCATGCGATGACCGGTCTGGCTTCTTTGCGCAATGCGGCGATGCTTTCGCAAGACGGCTTGTCGGCGATCTTACCAAGCGCAATTATTGCGGCGCACGCAACGTCGGCATCGGTGTCATGAGTCATTTCGGCCAGAAGCCTGACGGACTGCACGTCACGATGATTGCCAAGCGCAATGCTGAGTTGGATCCGTGCCCGGCCGCGCACAGTGGTTAGAGCATTGCGAAGGACTTCAACGGCTTTGGGCAAGCGTTGGCATCCGAGAGCCAGGCAGGCAATGCCTGCGGTTTCTTCATTCTTCAGTAATTCGGCCAACACGGGTAACGACGCGTCTGTGCCGATAACCGTCAACTGCTGGCAGGCAAAGCGACGGGCTTCGAAGGTGGAACCTGGAGCGAGCAATTTTATCATCGCAGCTTCAAGTTCAGCTTGTAAATCCGGCCTGGCGACCGAGTCACGGAGAAGCTGTTCTATCTTCTGTAACGGCTCGACACTCTGGCCGGATTCGTATTTCGCAGCGTCGGCGAGGAGCTGGGACAAGTCAGCGGCATACAATGGCAGTGTGAGCATGATGCCAAGAACAGTCATGATAGTGAGTGTTTGAGATTTCATAATTTTTCCTTTCAAAAATATTCAACGGTCAGATTAACCACGGGGTACGCGGTTCGCGATGACGCATGCGGTTGGCTTCTTCGCAGTCAAAACGTTCCTTCACCGGATCCCAGCGCAGTTTTTTACCAAGGCGCAGGCCGATGTTCATTGCCTGGCAGATGGTCTGGGATCGATGGGCCGCCTCCGGATGACATATGGTCGGGCGACGGCTGCGAATGGAATCAATCAGGTTGCGGACGTGGTCACCGGCGTTAGTCCAACTAATACCGGCGGTGTCACGCAGATTGAGGATGGACTTCGGCTCGGCGGTAACCTCGTTGGTTTCGTCGTCCACCTGAATCCAGCCTTCATCGCCGATGTAACGAATGTAACGGTCCTTGAAAGTTTTCCGCGAATACATGACACAGTTAATACCGTCCGCGTAACGGCAACGGGTTTCGGCCAAGACAGGTGTCTCGCTCATATACTTCACTGGATCGGGCCACTCGCAGTGTCCCTCAAACTCCACCGGACCGGTATGGTCGCGGCCCAACGCCCACTGCATCTGGTCGGTGTAATGACAACCCATGCCGATAATGGGGCCTTCGCCGGTGTCCCAAAAATAATTCCAGCCATTGACGCGCGCCGGTACAAACGGCCGCCACTGTACGGGACCAAGCCACGTGTCGTAATCCCAACCCTCGGGAACCGGCGTGGGTTTACCGTGCGGGATGGTCGGGCCGGTCCAAACCTGTATCTCTACCGTGTGCAGGCGGCCGATCCGCCCCTGGCGAACCATCTCGACGGCGAACCGATACGACGCAGTTGAACGTCGTTGTGTGCCCCCCTGATAGATTGTACCGTAGCGGCGACAGGTCTCGACCAGTGATCGTCCCTCGCTGATGGTCATCGAGATTGGTTTCTCGCAGTACATGTCTTTGCCCGCGCGTGCCGCGTAGATTGAGGCTGTCGTGTGCCAGCGGTCACCGGTGGCAATAAACACAGCATCAATGTCCTTCTGCGCGAGTAACTCACGGAAATCCGGATACATGCGGCAATCCTTGTTGCCGTAGTGCTGATCTATCATATCCTTGGCCGATTTCATCCTGTCGCTGCGGCAATCACTGACAGCGGTAAAGACAATGTCGGTTTGTGCAAGAAAATTAGGCATGACATGACGCGCACGGCCGCCGATGCCGATGTTGGCGAAAACAATACGGTTGCTTGGTGCCACACTGCCATCCCTGCCCAATGCCGATGCGGGAATTAAATTCGGAATGGCAAACGCTCCCGTGGCTGCCACCGTGGCTTTCAAAAAATGTCGTCGCGTGAATTGTACTGACAATTTGGATTTCGGAATTATCATTTTCTCTTCCCCTCTCTTTGTCATTTTATTACTTTACCTGGGTTTCAGCAGAAACTCACCTGTCTGCTACAGCGAGATTATTGCCTACACCGATCATAACGACCGAAATAATGAGCATAAAGATGCCCATCCACAGGTATCCTCGCGTCCGACGATCAACCAGACTCCACTCCTTGAGAAATAAACCCCAGAAATTGCTGAAGATGATTATGGCTGCCATGTGAATACTCCAACTGGCGAAGTCAAATTCGCCCATCTTCGTGGTACCCATACCGTAGAAGAAGAATTGGCCGTACCACATCAGGCCACTAATGGCGGACAAAAAAAAGTTGAACAATAAAGTGCTTCGCGGACGGATGATATAGTCGCCGAACGACTTATTCCTGATACTAAGAATCATGGAGGAGATGAAGTTTGTTGTGAATCCTCCCGCAAGGGCCAAAACAAAAATTGGAATATTCACAAATACTTTCGCAGTGCCGGCCTTCAGGCTTTCTACGGCAATCGGAGCACCTGCTTTGATGGCCATCGCCATGCAAGCACTCATGATACCGCCCAGGATGGCCAGGGTAAGCCCTTTGACAAGCGCAAAATCCTTGATCGATTCCTTCTTTTGATCATCGGTTAATTGACGCTCCTTCAACAATCCCGCGTAGCCACAGCATGTAATGCCTGCAATACACACGAGGAATCCCAGCAAGACAACCCGCCCCGGCGTCGTCCATAACAGCATGTCGATTTTATGGTCAATGATCGCAGGGACAATAGTTCCGACAATGGCACACGCACCAAGCGAGATCGACTGGCCGAGCGACAGACCAACATAACGCAGTCCCAGTCCACACATAAGTCCGCCAAATCCCCACAGAACACCGAAGATGTACGACCAAACCATACTGCTGCAGGGACTGTTACGGAGAATGCCCGAGAGATCCGGGGTCGTCAGCAAACCACCGATTGTCGGCATGATAATCCACGCCACAAAACCCAGGGTGATCCAATAAGTTTCCCACGCCCATTTCTTAATCTTATGGGAAGGAACATAGAAACTTGCCGAAGAGAAACCTCCGATCGAATGTAAAATAATTCCCAGCAATTGTTCCATGCTATTTCTCCCTGCGGTTTCGTTTCAATCCAGGTGAAAGACCTCTCTGAGTATATCTTCTTTTGCCTTCGGACTGTCATCGCTTTCACAAACGAGAACTTCGGTCATGTATCGCCACCAGCGTTTACACACATCTGTCTCTCCAATCTTCTGAAATGTTTTTTCGTCCTCAATCTCAAGGTAACCAAAAAGCGCACCAGTATTCTCATGAAGGAAAATCGAGTAATTGCTGATTCCATGAGCTTTCAGCGCCTTCTTGAGGTCTGTCCAAATTGGATTGTGTCGTCTTTGATATTCAGCCGCCATACCCGGTTTAGCCTGAATCAGGAATGCCTTGCGGATCATATTTCTCCTTTCAAAGACTTCGAATCCGTCGGGGCCCTGTGTTTTACACCACTTCGGCTGCCAGCTCTTTCGCCATAACAAACCTGCCGCCCCGATCTTTGAGCATGGCGCAAACGCGATCAAGCTGTTTGACCGCTTCCGATCCACAGTTCTTTGTAATAAATGGCAAAGGTTTCACGCTGCTTTCGCCGAAATCGAGCGTTCCCTGCGGCATCGGATGAAATTCCCAGGGATGGAGGTAGAAGCAGAGTACCGGCCGTTTTCCGTGAACCTGAACGTATTTGATAAAACTGTCGGCCTTCTTCATCAGAAACTGAGCAGACTGGGTTCGATAGACCGGCCACTGATCCCGGTCACGTTGATAAGGATCATTACTCTTCATGGTGAGGTCGCAGAAATTCGGGATCTCTACAATCCGCATCCGCCCGGGTCGAGTCCAGTCTTTTGCCGATGGATGATACGGCACAAATGGCTTTCTGAAGAAGTATAACGGAAACGATGCATCTGCCACATAGCCCAGCTTTTCCAGCACATTCAACACGTGCGTACTGCCCCAGAGGCGCGGGCAACGAAAACTCACGGGACGCACGCCACTCACTTCCCGTACGATCCGTGTTGACTCGCGCAACCTGCCTTCCACCTCGGAAGGCAAAATAGGCCAGTTATTCGGCAAAGGAAAGATAGGTGTACCAAGTGTTTCATGATAGAGGCCATGACAGCCGGTTTCGTGTCCGGCCCGGCATACCTGCCGGACCATGCCGGGATTGTTTTCCGCCGCGTGGCCCGTCCAGAAGAACGTCGCGCTGATGCCGTATTTTTTCATGAGCTTCAGTATGCGGGGTGTACCGTGTTTCACACCTTCGTAGAAAGGTGTAAAGGAACCAATATCAGTCTCCATGTCAAACCCGAACACCACATCAAAAGGATGATCCTTGCTGCTTGAACATCTCGTTCGTGATTTGATCTTATGCATGATGATGAGAACCTATTTCAAATTTGAGATAGGTTCTAGTCCTCGCAAAATAAAGCGTCCATCTTTTTACTTAACGGCACCGGCCCCCTGGCAGTGATCCTATAACCAGTTTCGATTCGTGCCCCGTTGAATTCCGGATGACCAAAAAAGCTGACATCAATACAAACAGTCATACCTGGCTTGAGTACATCATAACTGTGAGGCCCGAAGAAAGGTGATTCCGCTTCATGGAGTCCAATGGTATGGACAAACGGACACACGAGATATTTCGACAGGTCATGTTTCTTGAAATAAGCCCGCGCCGGAGCATCGATCTCAACGCCGGTTTTACCGGGTATGAGCGCGGCTTTCGTAAGCACAAACGCCTCTTTGAGGTATTTGAGGCATTCGCCCTGCCGGTGTGTGTATCGGCCGGAAACCGGCAGCACATTCCCCACAACCCCTGCATAACCCTGAACCTTGGGAGCAATGCCGATCATGACCAGCTCACCTTTTTTAAGTTTCTTCGAACTCGCCGTGGGCACTACAGCATTGGAACGACGACCACTGCCAACAATGGCACCGAACCCAAACCCACTGGCCCCCCTGCTGCGGGCGGCATGTTCCCCGGCGGCTGCCACTTCGATTTCAGAAATTCCGGACCTGATGGCTTTTTCCATCGCGTCGTAGCAGATGTCCGCAAGCTTGAAAGCTTTACTGATCTGTTCGATTTCCCATGATGATTTGCTGTAGCGCAGTTCGACATATTCGCCGGTGATATCAACCAACTTGACCCCCTTGAAACCATCCACGATTTGCTGGTAACAGTCGGCAGGCATCCGTCCGGCTCCGACCAGCCCAACACGCTTCAGCGAACCGAGTTTCCCGTTGAGTTCCTTGAACAAGGCTGGGAAATCAATGATGGTGGCATTTGGATACTCCTCGTTGGGAACCATGAAGACCGGGAAATTACGGGTTTCCTTGATGGCACTGTCCAGCTTGGCAAACGGCTCGCTTTCCGGACCGCCCAGGAGGATGGGTTCTCCAGTCTTCGGAACCAGTACGGCCCCGCTTTCGAACTGAGGACACCAACCAGTCAGATACCAGCCATTACCTATGTTGAACTCATCATAGTAAACCAGCGCTAAGTCGAGGTTCTTTTCTTTCAAAAGTTTTCTGACTTTGGCGATTCTACCTTCACTCTCTTTTTTCTCAAGATACGGCATAATACAGTCCTCCTCTGTTCTTTATTTTTTCTCAATCTTCCATAATCAATAATATAGCAGGTCAAGAATTCAGCTACTGGCAGAACACTATTTTCTTGTGCTGGTATGCTGCCGGCAATATGGCTACACCGGATGTTGCCGGATGGTGACTTTCCGGCTTTCACGCGCCGACTGGTAGGTGGCGTCAATCACTTCCATCACCCGGCAGTTATCTTCGGCGGTGACCGGCGGCTTTGCTCCAGTCTCAATGGCATTCACGAACTCGCGTGAAAGCTCGCGCAAAGCATCGACCCAATTCTCAGGTACCGAGTATTCCACGACGTTAGCACCGAGTAGAACTGGCGCACCCCAGATTTTCAACTTCGGTTCCGGCGTCAGGGCATAGGAAATGCCGCCACGCTGGCAGGCAATTATCACATCAAGGCGTATCTGATCGGAGATGGCGTCGGAGGCAATGAGAGCAGTGCTGCCATCACTGAGCATGTAGTGCGCGACACCGTAGTCTTCGAGCTTGAATTCGGGATAGCGAAGCGTCCGCATATCAGCGAGGACTTCCACAAAGTCAACCCCGAAGAGCCAGCGTGTCAAATCGATCGCGTGGTCACCGTGCGTCAGCCAGCCACCGCCGGGAGTAACGGCTGGATCGGTCCAGACAGAATGAAAGGTATTTTCCCACTCGCTCCGGCGGATAAGATCGGTGTTGTAAGCGCAGTAAAGATGAAATGGCTTACCGAGTTCGCCACTATCGAGTACCCGCTTGACCAGTTTCCAGGTGTACCAGAGGCGGAGGTTGAAACCACCCATGAGCAGCACGCCGGCGTTCTTGCATGCCTGGATCATCTCCCTGCCCTCAGCCGCCGACATCGACATCGGCTTGTCGGAAAGGACATGCTTGCCGGCGGCGGCAAGCGCTTTGGCGATCGCACAGCGCTGGCTGGTACGGTCGGTGATGACCGCCCCCTGAATATCGGAATTACAGAACTCTTCGAGATTCGTATAGCCTTTTGCACCCGTCAGTTCAACAAGCCGCTCCAGGTGACGCGGATGCTCGTCATAGACAGCTGTAATATCCAGGAAGTCGACATCCTCAAGTACCTGGCAGAAATTGATGGCGTGTGGCCAGATATCGTATCCGGCAACACCAAACCGAAACGCGCCTTTTTTCTTTTCGGATTTTTTCCTGGGCGCGCTTGATACCCCGATGCGCTCACCAGTTACACTGTTAATCTGACTTGAATTATTAGACATTGTCTGTTGCCTCCTCAAGTTTGACAGATGCTCCACGCTTCACTGAGAGTTCAATCGCCCGCTCCAGCCGGATCGCGGCAATGCCATCGTCAATCGTCGATCCCGGTGCGCGACCGTCCCGCACGCTCAGCACAAAATCGCGCAACTCCCCGACGAACCCATGAAGTTCGAGGCTGTTCTGGTCGTCGGTCGGACGGATATCCTCGGGTTCCCAGAAGTAGGTCGGCGAATTATCAGGAAGAACGCCTATGACCCGGCGCCAGTTCTCGACAAAGACACGCCCTCCCACCCCGGTGATGGCAACGCGTTCGCTCTGGTTGATGTGTGCGCCTTCGAGGCAGTTGGTATTGACCAGACCGACACCACCGTTGGCAAAGCGGAGGACAATTGCATATCCATCGAGCCCGAATCCCCGGCTCACGCGTTCGGCGTATACTGATGCGATCTCACCCATGAAGAATCGGGGAAGATCGAGATGGTGCGTCGCAAAACCATTCAGGAAACGGTATACATCTATCGGGTATTGCCCATAGGTGTAGCGTGATTCCCAAACCGATGGTTCTCCGAAAGCCGGCTTTTCCATGAAAGCTTTCGCGCGCTGATAGGCGTGCGAAAAGCGTTTCATGTAGCCTACGGCCAGAAACTTACCCGCTTTTCTGGCGGCCCTGGCCATTGCTTCTGCTTCGGCAATCGATTCGGCTGGTGGTTTTTCGACCCAAACATGTGTGCCCATCTCCAGGCAGTCGATCGCAGTTTGCGCCTGGCGTTTAGGATGAATGCAAACGATCACCGCATCGGGCCGCTCTGTTTCGATCATTTTCCTATGATCAGTGTAGATCGCATCGACATGGTGAAACGACGCGACTCGTTCGGCGAGATCCTTCTTGTGATCGACCAGCGCCACCAGATTCGCCAGCAGAGGTGGAAGAGATCGCCCTTCCTGGCTGAGCACAAGCGAGGGCAAGCCAACCGGCGAGCCCCCAAACGCCGAACGCAGGCTCGGGTAAAGGCTCATCCGGGCATGTTCACCGCATCCAACAAATGCAACGCGTAATGGGTCCATTGCAAATCTCCTTGGTTGGCTAGATTATAAGAAACTGCTTTCTGGAAAGAACAATCCGACTCCACTGCTCTTATCCCAATTAACTATGATAGTATGATTATAATCCGGCTAAAAACCGGCTACTGGCAGGATGCTATTTTCTTGTACTGGCGTGCTGCCGACGATATTGACTCGGAGAGAGTCCTGTTACTTGACGAAAAACATGGTTGAAATGACTGAGGTTGCCAAATCCAACATGAAAGGCCATTTCGCTGATCCTCAACTGTGAGTTTTCCAAATAGTATTTCGCCCAGTTAACACGAATCATATTCAAATAAGCAGTGAAACTCATTCCAATCTGGGCCTTGAAAACGTGTGCCAGCCTGGACACGCTCAAACCGGCTTCCTTCGCCACCGCCGGCAAAGTCATCGGTTCCGTATAATGAGCCTCCATGAAATCCAGCGCTTTGCAAAGCGGATGATGAAGCACGGCTGTTTTTAACGTCTGTAATCGCCGGGTATCAATCAACTCAACCACCATTTGAACCAGATCCATGACGGCCGCCACCCGCCGCTTCTCAATTACCGGGATGTTGAAATAAGCCTGGCGTGCTTTCGGCAAATCAACCCCCATGCCGGCCAATCGCTTTTGAATTCTCTGAAAACCTTTTTTTGTCGGCGGCTGATAAAACAGTTGCCCGGTGCCCAGCAAACCAACAACCTTCGTGTTGATTACTATCGGAATCGTAATGTCAATCAGTCCCAAATGACAACATCGTGAACGGCATTCTTTCTTTTCGATGCAATATGCTGCCGCCTTCCTATCATCACGTTCACATGCCAGGCGTCCCAGGTGCGTATTATTAACCAATGCGCAAAAAGGAGTAAAAAAACGCTGTGCCTGTAGTTTCTCTGAAGACCTCAGACGTAAGTCCATAAAATCAAACGTCAGCCCGGTCAGCAGATAAAGGTCTTTCTGGAACGATTTCAAAATGCTGAACTGCTCAATCGTATGAAATAAAGACGGATATTCCCTGTCAGACCCGGGGCCCAGATTGGAGCTTAAGGGTCGAACCGCGTTCACGAATAACGAACCATATTTCGTGTCACAGATGCGATGATCAACCTCTTGCTTATGTTGCTGAGCAGGCATATTTATTTTCGGTTTTATACGCGTGCCTTGCGGTCGCCGTGTTCGGCAATCCAGCGCTTTGCCCACTCCACTGCCTCCAGCTTCATGTCACACAACGGCGTGCAGTGGAAGATCATTCCTTCAATCTTTCCCTCCTCGAACCACTGCAGTGCCAGCCGGCATTGATGCTTCATCAGATCCATCGTGATGGGTTTGCTGTTACCGAAATCCCACATGTAGATGCCCAGCAGCGTTCGCTTGTCCGGTATAATCTTCCGGTAGGTCTCAAAATTACGTTCAAGATTGATAAGATCAGTAGCCTTCCACGTCCAGAAAGACACCACATCACAGTAGTGGATATGACGGGCAATTGCCGGGTTTAACTGGTTGGAATAGAGAACCATTGACAGATCCAAATGCCGCTTCCGGGCATCCAGCTCCTCTTTCAGTGCCTTGATGCCTGCAACCGTCAGATTGGCCGGGGACTCTTCCTTCTTCGGGACTGCGTCACCGTTGAAGAAATCGTCCAGGTAAACGCTGACCAGGTTCGGCAGTTTATCGGCCAGTTCAAATGCCATGCGTTTCTTTTCAGGGTAAGGCTGGCGGGCACCGTCGATTATGCTCCAGGCAAGTCTTTTGGTTTTGGCAAACTGCTTGATGTATTCGTCAAACGGCGGTTCCGGCATACTGCGCCAGCGGATCATGCATACATTCGGAATACCCATGTAGTCAATTGCCTCGGCCGGGAGAATCTTTCCGCCCGGCGGAATGTTGTACAGTCCGTTCGTGGAGCCGGCATCATGTCCCCACATCCACAGCCGGTCGCGCAGTGTAGAATCGTATGGCAGGATATTACCCCGGCAATAGAGTGGATTGGTCAATGTGCCGGACAATATGGAAATCCCTGCGAGAGCCGCTGCGTTTCCTAGAAACTTTCGACGTGTCAAAGGCTTGCTGATGGGCTG
>Ga0156394_1130_pt3 | contig 21983 bp, 17 predicted proteins | sample RifOxyA3_FD_108038 | JGI IMG/M metagenome (GOLD analysis project Ga0156394, IMG submission 108038) | Lentisphaerae bacterium RIFOXYA12_FULL_48_11 | reverse complement strand
CTGGCTGCCGCGCAGAACACCTGCGTGTCCGCCATCCATCCGAGGCGTTCGTTGCGCTGCGGGCAATCCGTCGGCACCGAAAGGTAATTCGAATACTGTCCCCAGAGGACATTCGAAATCAGCCGATTTACGTCCACTACACCAGTGGAAATCGAACCGCATTCCGACCATTTCGGGATCGAAGTCACCGGCACGGAGGCGATCGTTTTGAACTCGACGTCGCCGGTCGCGGTGACGGAGATGTAACGGTAGCCGAAGAATGTGAACTCGGGACGGTAGAACTCCCTGCCCTCACCGGCGAACGTGTACTTCGCCTCTGCCCCGTACTCGGACAACTTGCGGAGGTTGAGACGGTAGACGCTCCCTTCCGGGCCATCGTTGCCGCGCTTCTTGAGCCCATTGTCGTCGTTGAGCATTTCCGCAGGCTTCACACTGAGCTCCGTACCCGCTTTCGCCGAGAACGTAAACTCAGGCACAGCGGCGGCGTTCTGTCCGAAATCGACGACGAGCGTTTCACCCGCAGCGAGTTTCACCGCGTCGCCCGGAACGTAACGGCGGACAATCTTCACCTTGCCGTGGGCGTCCTTCGTGACGCCTTCAACCCCGCGCCACGTGTAAAGTTTCTGCGGGGAAAACTTAAGATCTTCGCGCAGGCCGACCGGCGCGCCTTCCATCGGCATGATCGCGCCTTTGAATTCATCGATGATCTTAACCGACTTGAGCGCCACATCTTTGCCGGTCGTCATCCAGGGCGTTTTCACCCGCGCGTCATACGTTTCGCCGTCGAAGATGCCGGCTGCCTTCACCGGTCCCGCCACCGCGCCGGACCAGCTACCGTCCGTGCCGAAGCGCGCCTGGGATCCGTCCTCGTATCGCAAAATCAGCTGCGCGCGGAAAGCGGACTCCTTGCCGCGGTAATGGACGATCTTGTCGCGCCACCAGCCGGCGGGCACCATTGCCGAAAAGACGTTTGCGGCGTCCGCATCCGTATCGAGCATGTCCGTCACGTCATAGGTGAACGAATGACGTGTCTTGAAGACGTGGGTGAATCCCGGCTTGAGAAAATCTGGAAGAGGCTTGCCGTTCACGTACGCCTGGAAAACACCCTGCCCCGTTACTGTCCAGTAAGCTTCCTTTACAGCCTTGCCGTTCGCGATTTTCTTGAAGAAGCACGAAGTTCCGGGTGCCGCTAACTCCGTTTTCGGCACGTTGCTCGAGGTGATCACCTCGCAACCGGGGACGGCGATCCAGTCCGAGCCATTCCAGTCGTCCGCATGGATCAGTCCTGTGGTGAACGTCGCAGGCTTGGAGACTTGCGTCCTGCCCATCTCATCCGTAACCTTCACGGTCCAGAGATACTTCCTGGCACTTTCAAGCGCGGGGCCGAAATAGGCGGCCGCGTGGGAATTGCCGGTTTCAATCGTCCCAGAATCCCAAACTTCTTTCCCGGATGCGGTACGGAGTGTTATGGCGTACGCCTTCTGCCCCGCGCCCGAACGGCCGCTCTCCATCTTCCACGAGAACACCGGCTTCACGATATTCGACGGTGCTTCAAGCCGACACGTCTGCAGGCCTTTCACCTGCACGGCGGGGCTCCAAAACCATCCCGCCGCGAGCAACGCCGCGGGAACGACCAGCAGACTTCTTTTATTCATTGTCCAATCCTTTGTTAATGTCCAAATATTCGGGCTGCCCGAATATCACTACTGAGCTGAATCTTGATGTGATTCACGTAAAAGAAAATATTTGAACATAAAAGCCGTAGAATTTGCAAGTCCATCTCATCTGGCTCACGCACTCTCAATAGGGGACAACCACTTAATACCAGACCCTTACTAAAGCAGGCGCTTGCGGTACTTGGCCGGAGTGAGCCCGGTGTAGCGGCGGAAGGTGCGGATGAAGTGCGCGTGGTCGAAGAAGCCGGTATTCGCGGCGATGTCGGTGATCCGCATGTCGGTGGTCGAGAGCAGCGTCCGGGCGGCATTGACGCGGACCTGCAGGATATAATTGGAAGGCGACGACTGCGTAAGCGCATGGAAGAGCTTGCGGAACTGCGACACCGAATAATGCGAAAGCGCGGCGAGTTTCTCGACCGGCACGTTCTCGGCGTAGTGGTCGTTCAGGTAGGCGATTGACTTTCGGATCGGGTCGTACCAGTTCGTCGTCTTCATCTTACGCTGGGCGCGGTAGTAGACGGTCGCCGTGCCGATGCGCTTCCCGTTTGTGCCGGTGACCGGACGCACCGACACGCAGTTGAGGTCCATCGATCGGTCCGCGACGAACCCGTAGATGCGGTCGATGATCGGCCGGCCGGTTTCCATCACCTCCCGGTCGCGTCCTGCGTACACCGCCGCCTGGTCCGGCGGATACAGCTCTTCCGAGGTGTAGCCGAGCATGTCGTCAAGCGAGCGCCAGCCGGAGACGGATACGTTGTAGCGGTTGGTGTGCATGATGCGTCCACCGGCGTTCTTCACCGTGAACGCGATTTCGGGCATGGTCTCCATCGTGTCGACCAGAAGCTGCATCGACGGTCCCGCCACCTCCATGAACTCGCGCCGCATCCGTGCGACCTTTTCCGCTGGAATCGTCTTTTTTGTGTATCGCTGCCGAAATGCCATGAGCGAATTATACACTTTTTGCCGTCGATAATACAAGTATTGCCGGGTGGAATTTGAAATAATTGGCTTCATGAAAAAGTTGTGGCTTTTGTCGCTGGTGTTCGCCGCGCCGCCTCAGCGGCGGAAATCATCGACAGCTTGAAAAGAAAGGAATGACGGTGATGAATGTGAATCGCAGACAATTCCTGAAATCCTCGGCGGCCGGCGCGCTTTTCTTCAACATCGGCTGCGCCGGTTTCGGACGGATCCGATGCGCGCAACTCGCGACCGGCGCGCGTATCCGTATTGCCATCATCGGCTGCGGCGATTGGGGCCGGACACTTCTCACCCGCGCCGGTGGCTCGAAGAACTGTGAACTGGTGGCGATCTGCGAGCCGGATCCGAAGGCGATCAAAACCCTGTACGATAAGTGCCCGACCGTCTGGAGCAGGGAAGATCTCGCCGCGGCGAAGGTCTATCCCGACTACCGTGAGATGTTCGCCAAGGTCGGCGACACGCTGGACGCTGTCTTTGTCGCGACCCCGAACCACCACCACGTGCTCCCGTCGCTGATGGCGATCCGCCGCGGCGTTAATGTCTTCGTCGAGAAGCCGATGGCGCATACGATGGAGGAGGTGCTTCTCATCGAGCGCGAGGCGAAGAAGCTTGGCGTCATCGTACGCGTCGGAAACAAGGGTCACTACATCGAGCACCGCGAATGGCTCAAGAACTACCTCAAGGAAGGCGTGATTGGCGACGTGACGGAGGTCTTCAGCTATTCGGACCGTCCCAACACGATGTTCCACCGTCCGCATACGGTGCCGGTCCCGGATGGAATGGATTGGGACCTCTGGTGTGGCGGCTCGCCGGTGTGCGAACCGTACGGCGAAGAGGATGGACGCGTGGGACTCCATCCGCACGACTGGCACAGCTGGATCGACTATGGCAACGGTTCGATCGGCAACATGGGCACGCATGTCCTCGACGCGCCGTTCCAGACGATGGACATGTGGAAGATCGTGCCTTCGAAAGTAGCTGTCAAGGACGTCAAGTGGGGCTGCGCGGGCGCGTGGGCGGCACGCGACACGATGGACTTCACGATTCCCGCGCGTGCCGGCTGGGGCGAGATCACGCTCCACTGGAACGATGGCGTCGCCGACGGGGTCGACATGGGTCCGAAGTACATGAGTGGCTGGTACAACCGTGTCTACAAGCGCGAACACACCAACTTTCCGTCCCGTCTCGCCGAGCTTGAGAAGGAGTGGGGCGTCAAGAATCCGATCCCGCATTTCGGCACGGTCTTCGCCGGCACCAAGGGCATGATTTACGAGGAGTTTCACCACGTACTCCGGTTCTATCCGGAAGGCGGCAAGATTGCGGATGTTAAGAATCCGTTCGAAAGCTTCCAGGAGGACCGTATCGTCCTGGAGTTCCTGGACGCCGTTCGAGGACGTCCAGGCGCTGATACGACCGGCCTTGAGTTCTCGGTCCCGCTCGCGAAGACGCTGATGCTCGCGAACATGGTTTCCTTTGCCGGCAAGGGCACATACTCCTTTGACGGGACGAAGACCGACAATCCGATTGCCAACGCGCACGCGAAGCACGTTTATCGTAAGGGTTGGGAAATAGAAGGTTGAAGAGTTGAAAGGCAGGAAAGGAGAGTAAAAATGAACATGTTTGTGATAATCGCCGCGGCGGTTTTGGAAGGTCCTTTTCCGCTGCTGGTCACACCCTGGACCGAGAAGGCTGAGCTCGACGTGCCTGTGCTCGTCAAGGAGGCGGAGTTCGTCGAGAGGACCGGCGTCGGCGGCATTATCTGGCCGACCGCTGGCGAGGTTGGGTCTCTGGACGTAACCGGCGAGTATGAGGCGGGACTCCAGGCGCTGGCTGAACGTGCGGCGAAAACGGGCGCGGAATTCAAATCGCGCATTACGGCGATCTGTCCCGGCAAGACAAGTGCGGAGGCGGTTGCGCGCGTGAAGAAGGTCGAGGTGGTCGCAAAGAGGACAGGGGCGAAGATGGCGATACTGGCGCGTCCGCCGGACGACGCCACCGACCAGACGATGATGGCGGCTCACTACCGCGCGCTCGAGAAGGCAACGACACTTCCGGTCATCATCCAAACCTACAACGGGAAGAGTCCGCAGCCGGACGTCGACCTGATCGTCACGCTGGCGAAGGAGTTTCCGGAAACCTACGGTTGGGTGAAGGAGGAGTCGCCGGGCGAGCAGGTGAACGCGCGCATGGAGCAACTCCTATCGCACCCCGAGATCAAGACCGTGTTCAGCGGCTGGGGTGGAATGGGATGGGTCTATCAGGGTTCTCGCATCGGTACCCGCGGCGTCATCTCGCAGCGTCCGGCGTACGCTGGACTGTTCGTCCGGGTGTTCAGGCGGCTGTCCGCGGGTGCGGACGCGTCCGATCCCGAACTTGCCGACGCCTACATGAAGTACCTCTACATGATCAACCTGGGCGACGTTTTCTGCAAGGCCGGCGGCGACACGATGCGCGGACCGCATCTCTACGTGTTGGAGCGTCTCGGCATCTTCCGCAATCGCCTGACGCGAACCGGCAAGTCTGGTCATTTCAAGGTCGAGAACTACGAAATGTCGGACAAGATGAAGGCTGAGGTCGACGCCCGGCTTGAGTTCGTGGGCATCACCGCGGAGAATCCATGGGGCAAGTGAATTTTCAATCTTAGAAAGGAGAAAGCATGAACGTATCCAGAAGAAGTCTTTTCAAGGGAATGGTCGTGGCAAGCGCGCTGCCGCTGTTCAACATCGGGTGTGCCGGATTCGGCAAAGGCCGGGTGCGGCAGGTCGCCAAGGGCGCCAAGCTCCGCGTTGCGTTGGTCGGCTGCGGACTCCAGTCGCGGCAGATCATCAACGCGGTTCTCCTGGAGAAGCTGGTCGCGATGGTCGATCCCGACCCGGCAATGTTCGCGCTGATGGACACGGAAGTCGCGGAGCTCAAGGATCCCGGCTGCTCCGCCAACTACACCGGGGTAAAGAAGTTCGCCACCTACCAGGACATGTTCGAGGCCGTCGGCGCCGAGCTGGACGCGGTGATCATCGAAACCCCGAACCACCAGCACATCCTGCCGGCGGTAATGGCGATCCGCCGCGGCATCCACGTCTTCCTCGACAAGCCGCTCGTCCTCACCGCGGCGGAAGGCGACCTCCTGCTCGCGGAGACCCGCAAGCATCCCGGTATCGTGACCCAGACCGGGACCTACGGGCACAGCTTCCCGTCCATGAAATACTGTGCCGACCGCATCCAGGAGGGCGCGCTCGGCGAGGTGAAGGAAGTGTGGGCGTACGACGACCGCTGCAATTCGATCTACACCCGTCCCGCGGCGGTTCCGCCGCCGAAGGGGATGGACTGGGATTCCTGGTGCGGCGGCTCTCCGGTCTGCGACTTCTATCCGTCGAGCGAAGACCAGGATGGTATGCATCCGCACGGCTGGCACAGCTGGATCGGCTACGGTAACGGCTCGATTGGCAACCTCGGCATGCACATCATGGACGTCGCGTTCCTGGCGCTCGGGCTTAAGGATCCGGACAAGGTGACCTGCCACGACGTGCAGTTCGCGTGCAAGGGCGCGTGGGCCTACCGCGATGTCTTCGAGTTTCATTTTCCGGCGACGAAGGAGCACGGCGAAGTCGCGCTCCACTGGTGGGACGGACTCAAGGACGGCGTTCCCTACAAGAAGGAATTCGTCAACAAGTTCGGCGTGCCCCACAAGCGCGAGTGGCTGAATATTCCGCCGCGGGTAATCGAGGAGGAGAAGAAGTGGGGCTTCGAGAAGGATCCTTTCTACAAGAACGGCGTCCTTTTCGTCGGCACCAAGGCGAACCTCTGGTTCACCCACCACGGCGGCTATCGCTTCCTGCCGCGCTCGGCGGGATGGTGTATGCCGCGTCTGGACCGTCCGGAGGATTTCAACTACCGCCGCAACACCCTGCCGCATGTCCGCGAGTTCTACACCGCGATCAAGGAAGGCCGCGAGGCGAACGATAACTTCGAGTACGGCGTGCCGCTCGCGAAGACGGTGTGCCTCGGCAACATCTCCGCGCTCGCCGGCAAGGGCTCCGTCCTCGAATGGAATGGAAAGAACGTCACCAACAACGCGGAAGCGGACAAGTGGGTGACGCAGGAATATCGCAAGGGGTGGGATCCCTTTGAGGGTTGAAATGTTAAAGGGCGAAAGGATTATGAAAATGTCTTGTAAATCTTGTCTGTCCTTTGTGTCATGTCTGGCGCTGGTGACATTGCTCGCCAGCTGTGCGAGTGTCGACTATGCGGCGATGAATGGCCCCCGGTGGAAGCCGAACGGACGCCTGAAGCAGCGGGTGGTATTATGGGGCATTGTCCACAACCACGCGAAGGGTAAGTTCGACGCGCTCCTCAAACTCACCAATGACTTCGAGGTTGTCGGCTGGGTGGACGACAGCGCGTCGAAGGCGATGCGCATGTCCGAGCCGAAGCCGCAGAACTACGCGAAGTGGCCGAAGCTGACGCCGGACCAGGTACTCAATGAGGTGAAACCCGACCTGGTCGTCGTGGAGGTCTCGAACTCTGAGCTGGTCGAGGTCTCGACCAGGATCGCCGCAGCGGGATATCCGATGCACATGGACAAGCCCCTCGGCACCGATCCGGTCGGTTTCAGGCGGATGAGCGACATCTGCAAGGCGCGCGGCATCCCGCTTCAGATCGGATACATGTTCCGTGCGAACGAGGCGATCAACTGTGCCACCAAGCTCGCGCATGACGGGGTGATCGGCGAGGTGTTTGCGATTGAGGCGGATCTCAACCACAGCTATGGATACCCGAAGTATCCGGAATACGCCTCGTCATATCCGGGCGGTACCGCTTACCTGCTCGCTTGCCATGCGATTGAGTGGGCGATGCCGATCTTTGACGACGCGATGCCGGAAAGGACCTACTCCATCGTCAAGCCCGCGCCTGGCGATCCGGAAGATGCGCCGACGCATACGCTTACGATCATGGAGTATCCGCGCTGTGTTGCGACGTTCCGAGTCTGCTCGCGGGGCACCCAGCCCTGCCGCCACATCCGCATCGACGGGACGAACGGTACGATCGAGATCGAGCCGATCGAGGACTTCCGCACGGTGAAGCACACCACGGGGCTCAACGAGAATGGACTCACCCGCGTCGACAAGCTGGTCGTGAAGATGTTCCTCAAGAAGGCGAAGGCGGCCTACCACGAGGGTTGGAATTACATTGAGTTCGAGGCGCCGGACGACCGTTATGCCGGACAGCTCCACGAGCTCGCGAGGATCCTCCGCGGCGAGATTCCCAATCCGCCGGGACTCTACGAACACGATCTCAAGGTGCACAAGGTCTCGCTGGACGCGTGCAATCTCTGATCGCGATCATCGGGGACTAATAGGGTCAGTAGCACAGCTGTCAAGAACGTGAAGAATTTGCATATTGAGAGGTCATATTTTTCAGGAGATCTGCCATCTTGAACAGGCTTGTTGCTGAATTCCTGAATCCGGAAGTCAATAATTTTACTGAAATATGATTATCAGGATGACTAGAAAATTTAACTGGACAAATCATTCCTGTCCAAATAGACGAAACAAAGAAATCTCAGTATTTTTCGAGAGGTTCTTTAGAGTTGAATAGGGGAGGAAAGTTCTGAAAAACGGTTATGCTGTCCAAATAGCGATTTGATATCTTAAAAAAAGGAAATAATGAGTAAATCTGTTGTTTTGGCGATATTCTGTAATTCTTGACAATCTAATTTGGACACATGTGGGGACAAGTCATGAATCGAAGAGATTTTATAAAGACAGCGGCCGCAGGGATAGGCAGTGTGTCGGTTTTGAATGTCTTTAGCCAGGAAGATGAAGATAAGAAGCTCTTGCGCGTGGCGCTTATAGGTTGCGGTATCATGGGGAACGGTGTCCATATTCCGGCGCTATGCGAGGAACAGCTCGTGGCCGTCGTAGATCCGGACGACCGTCAGATTGCCAAGGCGCTGAAAAAAGTCCAGGAAGTAAAGCCTGATTATGATATAGCCGCTATTCAAACTTTCCAGGACTACCGCAGAATGTTCGACAAGATGGCAAAAGAACTGGATGCCGTACTTATTGCTGCGCCCAACCACCATCATGCGTTACCGGCGCTGATGGCAATCCGGCGAGGTATTCATGTGTACGTTGAAAAGCCGATGGCACACACGATCGCCGAAGTAAGGCAGCTCACCGAAGAGGCAAGACGCTATGGTGTGGTTACTCAAATGGGTAACCAGGGGCAGTCGACTGAAGGCAGCAGCCGTCTGTGTGAATATATCGATGCCGATGCAATAGGCCAGGTGCGGGAAGTCTATTGCTGGACTGACCGGGCAAATGGGCTGCCGTCCACAACTGTGCGACCGCCTGTTCTACCCGTGCCCGGCAATTTGGACTGGGATCTATGGATCGGGCCTGCCCCGTTCCGTGATTACCATACTGGCCTGCATCCACATGACTGGCACTCGTGGTTGGATTTCGGCAACGGCTCAATAGGAAATATGGGCTGCCATATTATAAACTACGCCTACCGGGCGTTGAAGCTGGGCAAACCTGCGGCCGTTGAGCTGGAAGAGGTAAACGGGGGGCACAATGATTGCTGGCCCCTGGGAACCCGTATACGCTGGGATTTTCCTGCCCGCGGAAAGTTGGCTCCTGTTAAGCTCTACTGGTATGCCGGTCTTGGAAAGGGAAAGCCGTTCAATGAACATACTGTGGAGGGAATATATAAACATGTGCCGCGCGAGTTCGGAAATCGGCCTCCGATCTGCGCTGAAGTGGAAAAGAAGTATAATCGGGAATTGACCGATGAGGGTTCGCTGTTTATTGGTGACAAGGGAATTATGACCATGGGCAGGCACGGGGAAGGATGCCGCATGATACCCGAGGAGGCTCATCAAGCCTTCCCGAGTCCCCCCAAGACGCTGCGGCGCGTCAAGGGTACGCACCAGGCGGATTTTTTTCGGGCATGTCGTGGAGGAGAACCTGCTGCTTCCAACTTTGACCACGCCGGCCCCCTGGCAGAGCTTGTTTTGCTCGGTAACATCGCGGTAAGAGCGGGGCAGGGGCGCCGCATCGAGTGGGACAGTGCCGCAATGCGTTGCACAAATATACCGGAGTTAAACCGATACCTTAAAATCGAATCCAGGGACGGCTGGAAATGGTCGAAAGCCGTCACGGAATCAGGAACGGGTTAATGAAGAAATCATACTAAACTGCTTCGCAGTTCGATCCAGGTCATTGAGGAACTGGCCGATCCGGTTCAAAGTTAACCGAATTCAATTGGCCAAGGCTTGTGTTGAGGTCAGATGGAGTATCTTTCGGCACCCCGTGGCGACCAGTCGACCGACCACCTCAAGTAACAGAAGAGTGGAGTGTCGGAAGTACTGCTGTCCAAAATAGGTGCTGATCCTAAGGATGAAATTCTGTTTTCGTATTGACGTTTTCTGCTATCGGATGACAGACTTCGCCATTTACGTGATGGTATAAACCAAAGGTGGATGATGAAAATGAGAAGAAAGATTCAATCGGCGATTTGTTTTATTTCAGTTCTGATCTGTGCCGCTGGCGCGGCCGAGCTTCCCAGTCATATCGCGACAATTCCAGTGCCGCGCGAGGATAGTGATGGGAAGGAACGACATGCCCAGATTCTTGCCGATCCGGCGCGATCCGCGGCGAAACTGGTTTTTCTTGGCGATTCCATTACCGAGATGTGGCGTACTGACGATGCGGGCAAACCGGTATGGGACAAATACTGGACCGGCTGTGGGGCTGTGAACATGGGCGTTGCCGGTGATCGTACTGAACATGTGCTATGGCGCATCGATCATGGTGCGTTTGACGGCATGAAGCCAAAACTCATAGTCCTGATGATCGGAACCAATAATTCCGGACAGAGCAGGGAAGAGGGCAGCAAGTACAGATGTACAGCCCAGCAGACAGCGGATGGAATCAAGGCAATAATAGTAAAACTTCAGGCCAAGTGTACTGGTGTCAGAATACTTCTTATGGGCATTCTGCCACGAACGGAGAATGAGGACCCGAGCAACCTGCAGAACATTGAAACCAACAGGATAATCAGCAAGTTTGCCGATGGTGTAAATGTCCGTTACATGGATATTGGTAAACGTTTTGTGAAACCGGAAAATAGTGACCCAACAATAATGCTCATGCCGGATCTGCTGCATTTAAATACCGATGGATATAAGGTCTGGGCTGGGGCAATAGCACCTGTTGTTAAAGAAATGATGCAGTAAGCAATACCAATTAGTGTGTCTTCTCTTTCAGATGTTTTTCGAGAAGATGGATTTTCTTGTGGAGCATATCATTCTGCTGCTGTAATTCTATAATCTGGTCGTTTAGATTACGCTCCTGGGATTCTTTCTGGGCTCTCAGAATATCTTCGGCATGCTTGATCCGCAGCATTACCTGGACTTGAGCTATGAGTTCTGCATTTCCAAATGGCTTGAAAAGGTAGGCGTCGGCACCGATGCTGAGTCCTGCAGCTTTGCTGGCTGATTCAAGTCTTTCCCCTGTCATCATCAGGATGGGGATGTGCTTGGTTGCCTTGTTTGCCCTGATTCGTTTGCAAACTTCAAACCCATCCATGTCCGGCATGTTTACATCAAGAATAATTATTTCGGGTTGCTCGGCTGCTGCCATGTCGGGACATGATGTTCCGTTTGAATTTGTGACAATGGAGAATTCGTCATAAGCTTTTAATAGAATTTTCTGAACGGAACGCAACATCAGAGGATCGTCATCAACAACCAGTATTGTTTTCTTCTTATCGGTCATGTCTGACAATCTACATTAGAAGGATGTTGCCTGCAAGCAGGATGACTTGAAATAAGGTGCTGCGCAGGGGCTGGGATGCCGGAATTAGCTGTATTGTAAGAGGATACATTCTTTTCGGCAGTTAAACCTGCATTCATAAGAGCTGTCTTGCTCCATGTGATCAATCTTCTGTCTCCAGCTCTTCTTCGAATTTTTTAAAGCATGAAGGGCAGTAACCATGTGAAAACTTTGTATTTGTATGGCGAGTTACATAATGGTCAATTCGTTCCCATTCGTTTTCTTCATTTCGTATCTTCTGGCACTGGGCACAGACGTGAAGCAGGCCTTTGAGGCGATGTAGCTGCACATGGGCATGAACTCTTGCGCGTAATTCGGGAGCCCTGAATGGCTTATTCACGTAATCCACTGCCCCGGCTTCAAACCCTTTAACGATATCATCAACTTCTGTTTTTGCAGTGAGAAAAATCACCGGTATTGCGGCGGTATTGGGCCTTTTCTTTAATCGGCGACATGTTTCGATGCCATCAATTCCGGGCATCATGATGTCGAGGAGAATAAGATTTGGGGATGTTTCTGTGGCCATTGCTATAGCCTGTTCACCGTCGGTTGCAAAAGCTAGTTCATAGTCATCTTTGAGATGCTGTGCGAGTAATTGAAGATTTTCTGATACATCGTCGACAAGAAGCAGCAGCGGTTTGGCTGTTTTATTGTCAGGCATGGTTCTCATCGTTTGTTGTTCCTTTCACCTTGGTGCTTACCTGTGACTGGGAAAGCATTTGGTTGAGTTGATGCAGTATTGCCTTCATTTCGGCCACATCGAATCTGCCGGTACTTTGAGAAAGTTTTGTGGCGATATCTGACAGGCGTTGAACCTTGTGGTTTACTGCTGTGTTCATAATATTTTCGAGAAGTCTCTCGACACGGCTGACTACCATGCTTTTCAGAACAGCTTCAACTTCTTTTGACAACCTGGTGCGGTCTTCTTCGGGAATCTCTAAAGGCCTTTTGTCATCTTCCTGGTTTATGCTTGTTCTGGTTGCAGAGGATGGGTGTCGTCTGGCAATGTTGCCGAGCGCCCTGTCGATTTCTGACAGCAGGGTGCCTGCTGCAAGAGGTTTGACCAGGTAACTGGCGAAATCTTTTCTTGGTAATGTTATTTCATCCGGATCGAGAGAAGAGGCCGTCAAGGCAATTACCGGTATTGCGCTGGTGGCGGGCATTTCTTTCAATATGGCGGTTGTTTCAAATCCATCTATACCGGGCATTCTTATATCCATGATAATCAGGTCTGGTTTTATTTCGCCGGCAATAGCTATTGCGGTTGATCCATCATTGGCTTCGGTAACAATCAGGTTGACCTGTTCAAGAAGAGCGCGAAGCATGATTCGATTGGATTCCACATCATCCACTATCAGTATTCGCTGCCGGTTGAATTGGAAAAGTGAAATGTCAGAATCCTGCCTCGAAGAGGCGTCGCTGGAGGGCTTGCGTTCAGGGGCCACAGCCACATCTGAAATGCGGACATAAAAAGTGCTGCCCTGTCCGGGCTTGCTTTTCAGTGTTATGGAGCCTTTCATCATTTCCACCAGTCTGCGACTGATGGTCAGGCCAAGCCCGGTTCCTCCGTATTTCATGGCGCTCTGGTCGCTTTGCTGGCGGAATGCTTCGAATACGTGCTCGTGTTCTGATACAGGTATTCCGATGCCTGTATCTTCCACACTTATCAAGAGCTCCGTGCGATTATGTTCAATATTGGTAAAGTGTATTGATGCCATCAGTTTGACATATCCACGGTCAGTAAATTTTACGGCATTACCGACAAGGTTGAGAAGGACCTGTCGCAGGCGAATCTCGTCAAGCATCAGTTCTTCAGGGAGTTCGGTGTCTGTTTCATTTATAAACTTGATTTCCTTCTGGACGACTCGAGGTTTAAAAATGGCCTCAATTTCCTCAAACAAGCCGCGCAATCTTACTGGGGCGAGTTTCAGTTCGATGCGATCGGCTTCAATTTTCGAGAGATCAAGAAGGTCATTTAATAATCTGAGCAGATTTTTCCCGGCAGTTCGAATCGGCTGAACAAAAGTTTTTTCTTTTTCGCCCAGGGGCAACCCGGAAAGAAGTTCACTAAAGCCGATAATTGCGTTCAGGGGAGTGCGGATTTCATGGCTCATGTTTGCCAAAAACATGCTTTTAGCCTTGTTGGCTGCTTCTGCGATTTCCTTGCTTTGACGCAGCGATTCCTCGAACTCTTTTCGTTCCGTTATGTCACGCGCAGCTGCATAGATGAGGTTTCCGACCGGCGTGGAGCGCCATTCTATCCATCGATAGGACCCGTTTTTACAGCGATACCGGTTGACAAAGTTGACCACTTGCTGCTGATTTGCCAGTTTTGCAACAGTGTCCAATGTTTTCTGCAGATCATCCGGATGGACAAAATCCAGAAATTTTTTTGACATCAGTTCTTTTCGTGTATATCTGAGTGTGTTTTCCCATTCCCTGTTGATCATCAGAAAGTAGCCATCAGTGGTGGCGATGCACAGCAAGTCAAGGGCGACATTAAAGAAATTGTCCAGTTCCTCTGTCTTCCGGCGAATAGACTCTTCGGCTCGCTTACGCTCGGTGATATCCAGATGGGTGCCGAACATCATGAGCGGTTTGCCATCACTTGTGCGGGTGATAACCTGACCGCGGTCGTGGATCCAGACCCAGTGACCTTTCTTATGTTTCATGCGACATTCAAACTCGTAGTAAGGGATTTTTCCGGAGAAGTGCTGTTCCAAAAGTTCTCCGGATCGTTTCAAGTCATCAGGGTGTCCGAGTGCCATCCATGTTTTGATGCTGACAGGGGCCAGTTCGTCAAGGGTATAACCCAGGACATCAGCCCAGATATCATTGAATATGGTTTCCCCTGTTTGAACGTTCCACTCCCATGTTCCTATATGTGTCCCTTTGATGATATTTGCCAGCCGCCAGCGTTCTTCTTCCAATTCATCTTCTGCTCTTTTTCGGTCGGTAATCTTCCAGACAGTGTCCATAAGCAACACCAATTGCTGGACGTCGGCCTGATCATAATCCGATTCTTTGTTGGCAACACCCACAACGGCGACTATTTTGTCGTTGCTGAAAACCGGGACCGTCATGAATCTGTAAAGTTCCGCATGACCTTCAGGGTAACCCTTTCTGAGGGGATGAGGGGTCTTGAATTCATTAAGGATGATTGGCTTTCGCTGTCTGACGGCTTCTCCCCAAATGCCGGTTTTTTCGAGGTGATAGAGGGTCTGGGGTGCCGTTATGGTACATTCTTTCATAACTTCCCTGGACCAGCTGTTCAGGGTGAATTCATGGCTTCCCTCGCTGTAATGGTAGATATAGCCTATCTTGCTGCCGGTAAGCTTGATCGCTTCTTCAAGGGCGAAATCCAGAAGCGCTTGTACGGTGGTAGCTTGGTGTTGGGAGATTCGCAGAAGACTTTCAAGGCGGGCGTCATTTTTTCTAATCAGGGCTTCGGCGCGTTTGCGGTTGATAATTTCCTGCTCCAGATTTTCATTTACAAGCGAGAGTTCTTTAGTCCTTTCATTTACAAGCTTAGTCTGGAGTTTCTGATTGCGTAAGTTTCGAATAACCTCAAACAGCAGTATTCCAATAAGAAGAATCGCGATAATTGGCCAGAGCTTTATCAGTGCACCTTGCAATGTTATATTTCCATATTGTTCGTAAGGGGGCAGGCCCAGGTCACGAAGGCAGTTGTGTACCTCCTGGTAATTTTCGGGTGTTGTCCATCCTGATATTCCTGCGGCTGTTGCTGCCTTCGAATCCGGCTCCATTAAGAACAGCGCAATTGCAACCTGTCGGGCCAGTTCCTGTGACACTCCGGGGATAACTGCGATAGGCCATGACGGGTAGGCTCTTGTGCTGTACTGGTAAGAATGATGTTGATGCCTTTTGTCTGCTACCGGTGGTGCTTTGAGAATATGGAGCAATTCACGCTGTATGCCGTTTTTCCTGACGGTCTCTTCCAGGATGTCGGCACGTATGAAGCCGGCGTCGGCCTTTCCGTTTAAAACATCTTCAAGAACCTTATCATGATTGCCGGTAAAATCTATTATGGCGATGTCATGTTTCGGGTTGATTCCGGCAAGTTTAAGTTCCCTTGCCTGCATGGCATATCCGCCGAAACTGTTTTTCTCAACTGCTGCAATTGTCTTGTGCTTAAGATCCGGAAGCTGTTTGACGGAGTTGTTTGTTGCCAGGCATAAGATGGCGCCATGGGAGTGATTGCATGCAAGTTCTCCTCGGTAAGAAATCATTGTGGCTATGCGATGCAAGCCGTAATCTACCTCCATCTCTACGTAGATGGCGGCATTGGCAAGCATGAAGTCAATTTCGTGCTTTCTTGCGAGAGAATCTATTTCCTGGAAATTGCACGGGATAATCTCGAATTTATATCCGGAAAGTTTCTCGTTGAGATATTCGGCCATGGGGTTCCAGTCGGACAAGCACCTTTCTTTTCCGAGGTGGGCAAGGACGCCAATGTGTATTATGACAGGGGCGTTGGTTTCCCCATGACAGGGGCTGGCCTTCATTCCCGCCAGGAAAATTGCCAGGCTTATAAAAGCAATATATCTCACTGAAACCTCATGAGTCTTAGAGGTTTATAGTTTAACAGGTTATAGGTGTTGTGCAATACAGATGGTGGAATCTTATGTTATTCCCGGTCTGCCAGAATGTTGACGCATGCTTTTGGCTTTGATAGAGCTTTATTTCGAAAGGAAGCCAGGCATGCAGAATACTGAGAATAATCAGAAATCTCTTAATATGAGACTTCCTCCGCAGAAGCTGGCGGAGATGCTTGACCGCACACGCTGGGCAAGTGATTTCTCCTGGAGCCAGATCAGCAAGATAAGCGAGCATATGCAGGCTTTCAGTTCCAGCAAGGGGACGGTGATATTCAGGGAAGGGGCAACCGATCAGTCTCTGGGTATTATTGTGGAAGGGAAGGTTGATATCATTAAAACCGACAGGGATGTATCCAGCTTGATTGCCACGCTTCTTCCATCACAGAGTTTCGGGGAGATGTCGCTTGTTGATGGTGAACCACGCTCTGCGAGTGTGGTGGCTTCAACAGATGTTGTTATGCTTATCCTGGATAAGGATGGTTTTCTCGAAATGTCCAGGGTTGTTCCGGGGCTTGCTTTCAAGCTATTGCTGAAAATATCAAAAATGATCAGCCAACGGCTTCGTAAGACCAGCGGACAGCTGGTTGATCATTTGCATACTGATAATTGAAAAAAGCTGTGCTTTGTTAAATGATTTGATAGTTTCTTGATTGTCTGCAGTTCAAACGAAAGGGGCCCATGAATAATAAAATCTGTTGCTCTATCATTGTAATAAATCTTCTGCTGATCCCCTTTGTTCCTGCGCAGGATCGATCGCCTGTAGCGCCTGGCGCACAGCTGGAAAAACTATCAGAGGAATTCAAGTTTACTGAAGGTCCGACGGCGGATGCCGAGGGTAACGTCTATTTTACCGACCAGCCCAATGATCGGATCATGAAATACGGGGTGGACGGGAAACTCTCCACTTTCAAACAGCCTGCCGGCCGTTCTAACGGGATGTATTTTGATGCACAGGGCCGGTTGTGGGCCTGTGCTGATGAAAAAAATGAGTTGTGGCGGATTGACGTTGCAAGTGGCAAGGTCGAAGTTATCCTTAAGGATCGTGACGGGAAGCTGTTCAACGGGCCGAACGATCTGTGGATAACGCCTGCAGGCGACATTTACTTCACGGATCCCCTGTATAAGCGTCCATGGTGGAGCCATCGTACACCGGAAGCCCAGATGCCACAGGCTGTTTATTATCTGTCGGCTTCAGGTAAATTGACTGTCGCGGATGCAGATGTTAAACAACCAAATGGTATCACAGGTACACCTGATGGTAAGGTCCTGTATGTGGCGGATATAGGTGACAAAAAAACCTATGTTTATGACATTCAGCCTGGCGGCAAGCTGGCCAACCGGAAACTGTTCTGCAGTGAGGGGTCTGATGGTATGACCATCGACAGCGAGGGAAATGTCTACCTTACCGGCAAAGGTGTGTTGGTCTTTGACAAGACTGGACAGCAGATTACGCACATAGAAGTTCCTGGTGGCTGGACGGCAAATGTCAGTTTCGGTGGAAAAGATAAGCAGACTTTGTTTATTACGGCTTCAAAGTGTCTTTTTTCTTTGAAGATGCGTGTCAAAGGTGTTTCGCAGAAATAAATGGAGGTGTTCAATGAAATGGATGTGTTTGTTGTTCCTGTGTTCAGTGGTTTCTGCCGGTGCGGTAGACAAGTCCTTCTACGTATATATCGGCACATACACGAAGAATTTAAGTAAAGGAATTTATGTTGTCCGTTTTGACGCGTCTACGGGAGTTCTTTCAAAACCTGAACTTGCCGCTGAAACGACAAATCCGTCATTTGTGGCAATCCGGCCCTGCCGTAATTATATTTATGCCGTGGGCGAGATTGCGCAGTTTGACGGAAAGAAGACCGGTGCTGTAAGTGCTTTCAAGATTGATAAGGTTACCGGGAAACTTACATTGCTCAACCAGGCAGAATCCAGGGGTGCTGGTCCGTGCCATGTGAGTGTTGATAAGACAGGTAAATATGTACTGGTTGCCAATTATAGTGCTGGTAGTGCCGCGGTGATCGCCATAAAGGAGGACGGTAGTCTAGGGGAATCAACCGCTTTTGTTCAACATGAAGGTTCCGGTCCTGATGAGAAACGCCAGAAGGGGCCACATGCACACTCGATCAATCTTTCCGCGGATAACCGGTTTGCGTTTGTTGCCGATCTTGGCCTGGATAAGATGATGGTATATAAATTTGACCAGGCAAAAGGTACTCTGGTGCCTAATGAAACACCTTTTGCAAACGTGCAGCCTGGTGGCGGGCCACGTCATTTTGCTTTCCATCCTTGCAATAAGTATGCCTATGTCATTAACGAGATGGCTAATACAATTTCTGCATTCAGTTATGACGCTGCTACCGGAACATTGAAGGAACTGCAGACTGTTCCAACTTTGCCTGCCGATTTTGGAGAGAAAAACACAACTGCCGAGGTTGTGGTTCATTCGTCCGGGAAATTTGTTTACGGTTCCAACCGGGGGCACAACAGTATAGCCGTATTCAGTATTGATCAGTCCACCGGCAAGCTGACCTTTGTTGAGCATGTTTCGTCAAAAGGCAAATCACCGAGAAATTTCTGTGTGGATCCTACGGGGAACTGGATGATTATCGCCAACCAGGATTCGAATAATATTCTTGTTTATAAAATCGATACAGATACTGGCAAGCTTACGCCAACAGGGCAGGAGTATGAAGTGGGGATGCCTGTGTGTGTCAGGTTTATGCCGGTGGAATGAATAATACGAGAATAGGCCGACCTTATCGGATTTCACTCGCCTTCGCCAAAATGCCCCGCGGCAAACCGCGGGGAGCTTCACTGGTGAAAGGAATGAATCCGAGGATTTTCACTTTTCCCAGTCTGGCAATGATTTTCATATTGTCTTTTTCTATATATCCTGGATTACCAGGTTTTGTCTGATTGAAGATCACACCTTTCAGTTCCAGTCTGGCGCGTCGTATTTCCCTGATGGAAAGAAGGGTGTGATTTATGGTTCCCAGTCCGGGCCGGGCTACCAGGATTATCGGCAGGTTGAGTAGCTTCATCAGGTTGAGCATTGTTTTCCTGTCGCTGACAGGAGCAAGAACTCCACCTGCGCCTTCGGCAATTACCACCTGATGTTTTCTTGTAAGCTTTTTGAAGGCAGCCATAATTCTGCTCAGAGAAATGGGCTTACCAGCCATAGTGGCGGCAAGGTGCGGGGAACATTCCGGTTTGAATTTATAGGGACACATTAGATTTAAGCTGATTTTGTCTGGCTTGATTCCGGCAAAATCCAGCATGAATTCAAGATCCGGCGCAACGAGCTTGCCTTTTCTGCTGGTACAACCGGTCTGGACCGGTTTCATGGGGACAGCATCAATACCGGACTGGCGCAGGCTGGCTAGAAGAATTGAAGATACAACTGTCTTGCCGACACCAGTATCCGTTCCGGTTATGAAAAGTCCTTTATTCATATTTTTTCTGCCACTATGTATAAAACATTGTATGTGGCGTAAACGCCATCTACGCATTTATAATTTTTGTCGTAATAGGAAACAAGTTCTGTAAGTTCACTGCGGGTCAAGGGGGTCCGGCCTGACGAGAACGGGCCGCCTGTCACTCCCTGTTCATGTAGTGATTTCAGGCAATGCGCTCCTGACCTGAAGGAATCTCGGTATGTCGCCCTCTGTTTCCTGACAATCTGCAGCCGGGCTGCCTTTAGAGCATTCAGAACCTCTTTTTCGGGAGGTAGTTCTTTCTGAACAGCTTTTGCCGGAACTGTATTGCGACGGGCTTCATGAAGTTCGGCCAGTGTGCCTTTCAACATTATACCGAATACGAGAAGTCCGTTCTTTTTGAGATGGCTTGATATCTTTCTAAATGTCTTTTCAAGTGGCGTAATCCAATGCAGCGCTGAACTACTGACTATAAGGTCAAATCTACCCAGGTCCAGTACTTCTCTGAAATCGCCGGCTATCCATAAAATACTCTTTTTTGATCTAAAATGTTTCTGTGCATTGAAAATCATTTTACTTGAAATGTCGGTGGCGCATATTTGCGCGGATGGAAATATCCTTGCCAGTTTTTTCGTGAGAAGCCCCGTCCCGCATCCAACCTCAAGTATGGATCCAACTGGCCGGTCGGTACCAAGCAGGGCTGTCAATTGCGAAGCGACCCGGGCCTGTACGCCGGCATGGTTGTCGTATGTGCCGGCAGCTGCAGAGAAACGGCTGGCAATGGATTTTCCGGCACGTGTTCTGGTAGATAACATCATTTCTCCATATAGGTGTGGATGTCTTCTACGATCATGGCAGGTTGGTCAAGTATCAGGGAATGTCCTGTGTTATCATGGATTACCATTTGACTGCCTGGAATGTTCTTCTTGAGGAATTCTCCTGCTGCAAATGGAATTATCTTGTCCTGACGTCCGTGTATTATCAGTGTAGGAACACTTATTTCAGGGAGTATCTGTCGCAGGTCGGTACGCAGGAGATAAGAAAGGCCATCTTTCAGGGTTTCAAGTGGAATTGACAATGCAGCTCGTGTTTTTCTTTCTATTTCCTGCGATCTGCCCGTTTCCGGAAACATTGCATCTCTGAAAAAAGTTGTGAGCAATTCTTCGGGTTTCCTGGCAAGACTGGCGATCATTGCCCTGATGTTTTGTTCTGGTACGCCATAAGTATAATCTTTGTCTGCACAGAACTTTGCGGTTCCATTGATGATAATCAACTGGCTTGCTGCGAGGCCCAACCTGGCAATAGCTTCTATGGCGACAAGCGCTCCCATTGACCATGCAACGATAACTGGTGCTTCATTGGTTGTTTTTCCGATTAGTCCATACAGCGCCTTGGCATATTGTGACGCAGGTGGCAAAGTCTGAAGGGACGGATCAGATGCACAGAGGAGTTTAGCCGTCGATGTCACCTGGACATCGTATTTTCCTGACAACAGTGAACAGAGCGGTGACAGGTTTTCTGCCGTGTGTGCCCAGCCGGCTATCAATAAAATTCTTCGGGCTTTCATATAAGATCAAGATTTCTCGCGCATTCTGCAATTATAGAGGCAGTATTTTCAAGATCTTCCCGTGTATGGGCGAGTGTTACCGACAGTCTAAGCCGGGCAGTCTCTGCTGGAACTGTAGGTGGTCTGATGGCAACAGCCAGTATATCTCTGGCAGCAAGTTCTTTTGACAATTCCAGGGTCTTTGCCGGGTTCCCGATCATTATGGGAATAATCTGACTTTCAGAAGAGCCGGTTTTCAATCCGGCTTCTTTCAGTTTTATGCGGAAGAATTCCGCGTTTTGTAACAATGATTGACCCAGGTTGGGATTAGCCTTGAGAATATTCAGCGATCCGATGGCAGCGCCGATCACTGCGGGCGGCAGGCCTGTGGTATATATGAAGGACTTTGCCCTGTTAATCATCAGGTTCCGTATCATTTCGGAGCAGGTTATGAATCCTCCATAACCGCCAAGGGCTTTGCTCAATGTTCCCATTGAAATATTAACCGATTGTTCGAGGTTCAATTGCTTTACCATGCCGCAACCGGATGGACCGAAAATGCCGGTTGAATGTGCCTCATCAACCATCATCATGGCACCGTATTTCACGGCTATATCGGCTATCTGCCGGAGTGGCGATATATCGCCATCCATGCTGAAAATAGATTCGGTGACAACGAGGCGCTTTCCTTTTGCCGGACATTTACTCATTAGTACTGCAAGATGACCGGCGTCATTGTGACTGAAGCGGTGAAAATTGGCGCGGCTTAATATGACTGAGTCAATAATGCTCGAATGGACCAACTTGTCGGCAAAGATATGGTCTTCCCTGTCAACCAGGGCGGGAATCACCCCGGCATTACAAAGCCAGCCGCTTCCAAAGACCAGGGCGGCAGG
>Ga0156394_1013_pt1 | contig 21993 bp, 20 predicted proteins | sample RifOxyA3_FD_108038 | JGI IMG/M metagenome (GOLD analysis project Ga0156394, IMG submission 108038) | Lentisphaerae bacterium RIFOXYA12_FULL_48_11 | reverse complement strand
CTCGGCTGCGGCCGTCATCTGCACATGATGTTCTTGCGGCAGCATTTCAATGTTCGTCTGAGGGTTACCGCCACACAGGCAAACGCCGAACTGATCGTCATACGCGAGGTTGACCCACTGTCCCAGCATCGTCAATCGGCGAACATTCAGCCGGAGGAGCTCGATCCGGTCAATTGACTCTCCCTCCACGTCAAGAAGTTCGAACGCAATGTAGTCACCGGCACAACGCACACGATAGGTGGCCGTTACGTTGGCCTTTCCAAACTCGATCAACAGTTTGTCGTCCTTCTGCCGCACACTGGTTGCGTTGAAGCATGAGCCACCCTGGTAAACCCACCGTCCGATCACGCTGGCTTTCGGACCTTCCACCGTGGGAACCAAGCGGCCACCGCGATAGACCGTCGCCACAGGACAGGCCGGAGCAATAACCGCATACTCAACGTTGTCCTGCTTGGCAACGAGGCTGCAAAGCTTACCATCCTCACCGATTTTTAATCGCAAATCATCTGTTTCGAAAATCACGGCACCGCGGGCTTGGGGAGCAAGAATCGCGAGTACAAGCGGTAAAATGAGAGAAGCAGCGCCAGTGAAGGAATTAAAGAATCTGCGGATGTTCATGGCTTACCCCCTTTTAGATCTTAAAATTTTGCACTTCCTTCGTTTCCCGAAAGAAATGAAGACTAAACGTTCGAACCACTCCAATGGAGCTTTTTGCGGAGAACAGAAAAATAGCTGTGACCGGGAAGATGAATAAACCTGACGCTTACAGCACTGCGAGTTATCTTGACCTTGTCACCTTCATGAAGGTTCTCGGATATCTGACCATCAATTGAGAACCGTATTTTGCCGGAGACATCTTCGATGGACACCACTATCTCGCTCCTGTCCGGAACAACAAGAGGTCTCGAGCTCAATGTGTGGGGACAAATTAAACTGACGACGAAAGCCTGTGTTTCAGGAGTAAGAATGGGTCCGCCAGCCGAGAGAGAATGCCCCGTGCTACCGGTTGGCGTGGACACTATCAATCCGTCACAGACATATGACGTAACCTTGTCTCCGTCAATCGCCAGGCCAAGGACAACAACCCGCTTTGACGGGCCACAGCTTACGACGACGTCATTCAACGCCCTTTGCGTTAAAACAATCTTTCCACGCCGTTCAACAACAGCATCAGCCATAGCCCTGCTGCTTGTTTCGTACTTGCCGGAAATCAGGCACTTCAAAGCACGATCAAGCTCATCTTCCACAACACTGGTAAGAAAGCCCAAAGCTCCGAGATTAAGCCCTATTACCGGGATATCCCTGCCTTCCAGCATTCTAACGGCACGTAACATAGTGCCGTCGCCACCAAGCGCCATGACGGCATCAACTTTATCCAGATGCGAACTGGCACGAATCCGTTTACCGTGCTTTAAGAGGCCCATACTGTTCTTATCGGCAATCAGCTCTATACCAAGCTTTTTTGCTTTTGCAGCCAGTTTTTTCAGAACCGCAGGAGCATCAGGTTTGACGCAGTTTGCTATTACTCCAAGTTTCCTGATCATGGTTTCTTCCAATAAGCCAGAAATTCAACATTGCCAGCTGGCCCTTTCAACGGCGATTCACAGACTCCTAAACATTTCAGGCGCAGCTGTTTTTCGCCAAATTCTTTTACTTTTTCCACAACCGATGTTCGTACTGCAGGGTCCCTCACTACCCCACCCTTCTCAACCTGTTCGCGGCCAGCCTCAAACTGAGGTTTTATCAATGTCACCAGTCCCGCCCCGTCAGCAAGCACATTTATAACAGCAGGCATAACCTTCGTCAACGAGATGAACGACACGTCAATTACAGCAAAAGCCGGCTTTTCAGGCAGGGCTCTCGACTCCAGGTATCTGGCATTGGTTTCTTCCATAACAACTACACGGGGATCATTGCGGAGGTTCCAGTGGAGTTGTCCCTTCCCAACATCAATTGCATAAACTTTGGCTGCTCCATGCTGAAGGAGACAATCCGTAAAACCACCGGTTGAAGCACCGGCATCAACACAAACCAACCCATTTACATTCAAATCAAATGACAGGAAAGCTCCCTCAAGTTTTTCGCCACCACGACTGACAAAACGTTCACGTGCCTCAACCTCAATGGAAACGTCCACGTCAAACTTGTTACCACATTTCGTTGCCGGATGGCCCTTCACCTTTACCTTGCCGGCAACAATCAGACGTTGGGCCTTTTCACGGCTTTCAACAAGGCCTCGTTCGGTCAGGAGAACATCAAGTCTTTCCTTGGGCATGATAACAATCTTAAAAACTATTTCTTCTTTTCTTTCGCCAACTCTATGGCAAGGCTATTGGCAACAAACTCAGAGATTTCGCCAGCCGTCAGGCCGTATTTCTGCATGAGAATTTCTGATTTACCGTGGGGAATAAATTCATCCGGCCATCCAAACTTGAGAACACGGCCGGAAAAACCATAGGCAAGGAGAACTTCCTCGACTCCGGACCCGAACCCGGAACTTACCACGCCATTCTCAATGGTTATAAAAACCTTGGCAGTCCTTACCTGGGTCTCGATAAGCTCAACATCCAGCGGCCTTATAAAACGGCTGTTAACAACACCTGCTGTAATTTCCTTTGCCTTCAGCAAATCCGCGGTTTCCTCAGCTAGAGGTATCATATCACCCAATGCCCAAATCTGCACAACCGTACCCTCACGCAGCACCTCGGCGGAACCGATAGGAATATCCGAGAAATTCTCAGGTATGGCCTTGCCTGTTCCTATACCACGCGGGTACCTTATTGCCACAGGCTTACCGATGTTAATGGCAGTAGAAATCATGTTGGAAAGCTCCGCCTCGTCCCTGGGTTGCATAAAAATCAGGCCAGGAATTGCGCGTAGAAGCGCTATGTCAAAAACACCATGATGCGTGGGGCCATCATCGCCAACTATTCCAGCACGATCTAGACAAAATATCACAGGCAGGCCCTGCAGACACACGTCGTGTATCACGCAGTCAATTGCCCTCTGGAAAAATGTCGAATAAATCGCCACTACAGGAATAAATCCCTCCGACGCCAATCCAGCAGCAAAAATCACGGCATGCTCTTCAGAAATACCCACATCAAAAAACCTGTCAGGATAACGTTCAGCATAACGAGACAATCCTGTGGCAGAAGTCATGGCCGCGGTAATTGCAATAATCCTCTTATCCTTCTCTGCCAGCCTCTGAAGGACCGTACCCATCACTACGGAATATGTCGGCGTCGCGGAAACAGAAAGCGGCTCGCCTGTTTCAACATCAAAGCCCGGTGTCCCGTGCCATTTCTCAGGTGACTGCTCGGCATAGCTATAACCTTTACCCTTCTGAGTGGAAACATGAAGAAGAATCGGTCTGTCAGACTCTTTCGCGATTTCCATGGCATCAAGTAAAGCATGGATGTTATGCCCATCTATTGGCCCGATATAGCGAAGTCCGAATTCCTCGAAAATAACACTTTTCAAGAAGAAACCTTTTATTGATTCTTCTATCTTGTAGTAGATTCTTCTTAACCAACCCATCTTCATCCTGACAGCAAAACTTTCGACCGACCTCTTCCACTTATTATAACGGGGATTTGACAGCAGCTCGCCCATATAACGGGACATGGACCCGACATTCGCATCAATCGACATTTCGTTATCGTTCAGAATCATTATAATACGCTGAGTGGTATGCGAAAGGTTGTTTAAAGCCTCAAGGTATATTCCACAACCTGCCGAGCCATCTCCAATAATGGCAATAACATGATCATCCGAACCACTCCTGTCTCTGGCAGCAGCAATTCCAAGAGCTGCAGACAATGCGGTCCCAGAATGTCCGGTACCGAAAGCGTCAAAATCACTTTCATCCCTTTTAGGAAATCCGGAAATACCCTCAAACTGTCGCAGGCTTTCAAACCTGGCCTTTCGACCGGTAAGGATTTTATATGCATAAGTCTGGTGCCCAACATCCCAGACAATCTTATCTGACGGAGGCTCAAAGATTTTCAAAAGAGCGACAGTAAGCTCAATAACACCAAGGTTAGCGGCAAGATGTCCACCGGTTCTGCTGACCGTGTCAATTATCATCATTCTGAGTTCGGCAGCCAGAAGGTAGAGCTCAGCGATACTCAGGTTCTTTACATCTGACGGTTTATTGACTTTATCAAGCACACAGCTCATCGATCTTCACCCCTATTATCAACAAAAAACAGGCTTATTTATATAACACAAACACAGCAAAATATCCAATACCGAATATATTCCGGACAAATGATTGCTTTTATCGGGAAGCGGGTTCAGTTAAAGTAAACTCGATTAAATATTAATTATGAATCATAAACAATAAACATGTTTTTACGGAACTGGAAAATCAAATGAAACAAATATTAGTCGATGCAACGATACTGTCGGTACTGATCCTTTCCGGTTGCCTGGCAGTAAAAAGCAAAACGCATTCAGAAATAACTTGCAGCAGCAGCGCATATCGCAAGGAAAGCCGCAGAGACATAGCTGAGGCATGTGAACTATTCAGATCAATAGAAAAATATGCCGGAGAAAAGAATGTCAAATCGGTATTTGTTCCTCTCAATGAACTTGGCATTCTTCTCGACCGGACAGCCTGCAAGGCTTCGCTGTACCACCACGTGCACCCTGACGCCAAGATTCGCAAATTAGCCGAGGAGGTCGAACAGGAAATAGCCAAACTGGCCACGGAAATAAGTCTTTCCCGCCCGATCTATGAAGCATGCGCCGCAGTAAATGTCTCAAATGAAAGCACAGACACACAGAGACTTGCAAAAAGGCTGATAAGGGATTTCAAACGGGCTGGCGTAGATAAGTCCGATGAAGTAAGAACCAAAATCAAGCAACTCCAGGAAGAGCTGGTAAAGCTCAGCCAGGAATTCTCACGTAACATAACAGAAGATATACGTAAAATTAGAGTCACCCCCGCCGAACTCACCGGACTACCCAAGGATTATATCGAAAATCACAAGCCTGGATCAGACGGCGTAATCACAATTACCACGGATTACCCCGACTATGTCCCGTTCATGCAGTATGCCGAGAACGATCAAAAACGCCTGGAGTTATACAAGGTCTTCCGACAACGCAGTTATCCCAAAAACGAACAGGTACTCAAAGACATAATCACTAAACGTTATCAGCTAGCAAGATTACTTGAGTACAGAAATTTCGCAGATTACGAAACAGAAACAAGAATGATAAAGAACGCCACCAATGCCCGGGACTTCATTGATAAAATATCAGCAATAGCTGAACCGAGAGCCAGACAGGATTACGCCATTCTTCTCAAAAGGCTCCAGAAAATAAATCCCAATGCAACAAAAGTCAACGACTGGCAGAAAACATATTTAACCGAGCTGGTTAAACAGGAGAATCTGAGGATTGACTCGAAGGAGTTACGACAGTATTTCCAAGCCGGCAAAGTCCGCAATGGAATCATAGACATGGTTTGCACCTTGTTCAACGTAAAGATAAGACCATGGAATACTCCAGTCTGGCACAAAAGCGTAAGAGCATACGAGCTTCTTGATAACGAGAAAGTAATAGGCCGTTTTTTTCTAGATCTGTATCCCCGTGAGAACAAATATAAACATGCCGCGCACTTCACATTGGTTTCAGGCGTCAGGGACCAGCAACTTCCCGTATCCGCACTTGTATGTAACTTCTCCGGCGAAAACGATGATACCGCACTCATGGAACATGACCAGGTAGAGACATTCCTGCATGAATTCGGGCATATGATGCACCACCTGTTCAGCGGAAATCAGCGCTGGATTCTATTCTCAGGAATCTCGACCGAACTTGATTTCCTGGAGGCCCCCTCCCAGATGCTCGAAGAATGGACCTGGAATGCTGAAATACTCAAGAAATTCGCAATCAACAGGAAGGGCGAGATTATTCCGCCCCAACTCGTAGAAAAAATGGTTGCAGCAAAGGATTTCGGCGTAGGACTGGACAAAAAGCAACAGATGTTCTACGCAGCACTGTCTCTTGACTATTACAACTGTGATCCAGCCACTCTTGACCTTACAAGGACAATGCAGGCCCTGCAGAAGAAATATGCACCGTACGAATATGTCCCGGACACATATTTCTTCGCAAGCTTTGGGCATCTGGATGGATATTCCGCAATGTACTACAGTTACATGTGGGCCGAAGTTATAGCAAAAGACATGTTCAGCCAGTTCGAAAAAGCAGGCATGCTGAACCCGGTTATGGGCAAAGAATACAGGGATACAATCCTTGCACCAGGCGGATCAAAGGATGCCGAAGATCTGGTCAAAGACTTCCTGGGGAGACCTTACAGTTTCGAACCATTCGCAAAATGGATGGAAGGCGGAAAATAAGCAGCCCCAAAAAGAACATGGAAAATTGATTATGAAACCAGGAATATTTATCTCGCTGCTTACAGCTGCAACATGCCTGACGGCATTAGTTCTAAATGGATGCACGAACAGAGAAACACCTGTGAGCATCGGAAATCGCGAACAAATCCTACACAGAGGAATAGGAGCCGAACCCAAAGATCTCGACCCGCACATGGTAACAGGTGTCACGGAATTCAATATTATCCTCGGCTTGCTGGAAGGGCTGGTCTCTCAGAATCCGAAAGACCTGTCACCAATTCCCGGCGTTGCAGAAAGTTGGGAAGAAGCAACCAACGGCCTTTCCTACGTGTTCCATCTCCGCAAGAATGCAAAATGGTCAAATGGCGATCCGGTAACCGCACACGATTTTATTTTTTCCTTCAAGCGCTGCCTTTCACCAAAGCTTGGCGCACCATACGCTTACATGCTTTACTGCCTTAAGAACGCCGAGGCTTATAACAAGAGTACCGTCACCGATTTTTCGCAGGTAGGTGCAAAAGCCGTTGATGATTATACACTCACACTGGATTTGGCATCTCCAACCCCCTACCTGCTCGGACTGTTGGGACATCACTCCTGGTTTCCCGTTCATCCACCCACGTTGAAGAAATTCGGAGAGGAACAACCGGACAGCAAGTGGACCAAACCAACAAATTTCGTTGGCAACGGCCCCTTTAACCTAAAAACATGGGATCCCGACAAGCAGATCATAATAGAAAAAAGCACAAATTACTGGGATCGTGAAGTGGTTAGGCTCAAAGAAATTCACTTTTATCCAATTGGTGATCATAAGGCGGAGGAACGTTCATTTCGCGCAGGACAGCTTCATGTCACCGAGACTATGCCCCTTGACAGGGTTATGTTTTACAGGAAACATAAACCGGAATTCCTGCGGCTTGACCCTTATATGGGGACTTATTATTACCTCCTCAACGTAACAAGGCCTCCCCTTGACAACGTGAAAGTACGACAGGCTCTTGCCATGGCCATCAACCGAAAGAATCTGACATCGTATGTAACAAAAGGTGGCGAAACTATCGCACTATTCTTTACACCTCCCGATGCAGCTGGTTATACCTGTAAATCCGGTTTCAAGGAAGATGTCGTAATGGCAAGGAATTTCCTGGCAGAAGCAGGCTTTCCGGAAGGAAAAGATTTCCCAAAAATCCAGCTTTTATACAACACATCAGATGCACATGTTCGAATCGCCGAGGCAATACAGCAAATGTGGAAAATGAATCTAAACATCGACGTCGAATTGATCAACATGGAATGGAAGGTTTACATTGCAGCAACAGACGCACTCAAGTATGACATCGCACGGGCCGGATGGATTGGCGACTATGTCGATCCAAATTCTTTTCTGGATATGTGGATAACAGGCAGAGGCAACAATCGCACCGGCTGGTCGAACAAGGAATATGACAGACTACTTGCTGAGGCAGCCAACGAAATGGACAACAACATCAGGCACGACCTCTTCCAGAAAGCTGAACAGATCCTCATGGCAGAAATGCCCATAATCCCTCTCTATTTCTACCGGAGCAAACACCTGATTAATCCATCAGTCCAGGGATGGGATCCAAACATACTGGACATACACCCTTACAAGTTTGTATATCTTAAGCCTTAAATTCGGAGAGAAATGCTTAAGTTTGTCGCCCGCAGATTAATACAGATGGTACCGGTTTTACTTATCGTAATAACCATTACATTCTTCCTTATTCGTCTCGCACCCGGTGGACCATTCACAGACGAAAAGAAGTATCCGCCAGAAGTGCTTGCGAGCAGGAATGCTTATTATGGCCTCAACGATTCACTTCTTACACAGTACGCACGTTACCTTGGCAACGTGGTCAAAGGCAATCTTGGCCCATGCCTCCAGTATCGCAACCGTACGGTCAACGAAGTGATCAGGGATACCTTCCCGGTTTCTTTTGAGCTGGGTTGCTGGGCAATGATTTTTGCCCTTGTAACAGGGTTGATATTCGGAATTATTGCCGCTTTGCGGCCGAACAGTCTGCTGGATCACATTCCGATGGCCCTTGCCATGACAGGCATATGCCTGCCGGCTTTTGTACTTGGGCCACTGCTAATCCTCGTTTTCGGACTCTGGTTCGGAATGTTAAATGCCTCAGGGTGGGATACAGCCACAGACCGCATCCTTCCCGCAATAACGCTTGGGGCCGTTTATGCGGCATATATTGCCAGGTTAAGCCGTAGCAGCATGCTTGAAGTCCTGCCTATGGACTATATTAGAACTGCAAGGGCAAAGGGCGCATCGGAACTCAGAGTAATTGCATATCATGCCCTCAAAAATGCGGCCATCCCCGTTGTTTCATTCCTTGGCCCCGCGTTTGCCGGCATCGTAACAGGGTCTTTTGTTGTAGAAACAATATTCCAGATTCCCGGAATGGGAAAAATGTTCGTCACCGCAGCGTTCAACCGCGATTATTTCCTATTACTGGGACTTATCGTTTTTTACGCAGGACTGCTGGTCACTCTCAACCTGATAGTCGATATACTTCTTGTGTGGCTAAACCCTAAAATCAAGATTGAGGCGTAGAATGTTGAATGTCGAAACAGATTTAACTGAAAGGCCCGGCCAGACAACAGAAAACTCAATCTGGTACGATGCATGGTCGCGTCTAAAAAGAAACAAACTTGCCATAGCAAGCATGGCATTCCTTGTAATTCTGTCAGGAATATGCGCTTTGGCCGCATGGATTACCCCCTATCCTTACGACCTGCAGGATCTTGAAACTGGAGCCGCGTCCCCTACTCTGAAACATTTACTGGGAACTGACATCCTCGGGAGGGACCTCCTGACAAGGCTGCTCTACGGAGGACAGATATCTCTCCTTGTCGGCCTGTGTGCAACAATGGTTTCGCTTATCATCGGAGTGCCTTATGGAATGCTGTCCGGCTATTGCGGAGGCAAAATTGACGCACTCATGATGAGAATTGTAGACATACTGTATACGTTACCATTTACCATTCTGGTTATCATCCTCATGGTAGTATTCGGACGAAATTTCCTGCTGCTGTTTGCCGCAATTGGCGCCGTCGAATGGCTTACCATGGCACGCATAATCCGAGGCGATGTTCTTGCAGTCAAAGAACAGACATTTATCAAAGCTGCTGTCGTTCTAGGGTTGTCAAGGCCGAGAATAATCTTCCGCCACATCATGCCAAACGTTCTAGGAACTATTATTGTGTACACGACACTTACCATCCCGAAGGTTATGCTTCTTGAGGCATTTCTAAGCTTCCTCGGTCTCGGCGTTCAGCCGCCAATGAGTTCGTGGGGGCTTCTCATAAGAGATGGAGCCGAAGTCATGGAGTCGCACCCTTGGCTACTGATTTTCCCAGGCATTATCTTTTCCATCACTCTATTTGCTCTCAACCGGCTGGGTGATGGACTAAGGGACGCACTTGACCCACGCTTCAACAAGACCTGAAACTTACCACCAGAAAAATGCCCCGTTGAATGTATTTTCAACGGGGCACTATTTTTCAATAAACTTATTTTTGCTCAGGTTGCGGAGGTACCGCAACTGGCGAAACTACGGGCTTGGCGTCAGAACTGGCTGCAGGTTGTACCGGAGCTGTCGCAGGCGATACAGATACCGGCTGATCAACAACAGGCTGAGCGCTTGGCGCAACCGGGAACTGGCCTTGAGGTATACCACCGGCAGACATATCAGTGCCGGGAGCGCCTGAAGGCAAAGGCTGTGTCGAGACAGGCTTGGTCACCGGGATCCTGTCGGCAATTGATTGCCCCGCAGATGATCTGTGACTCGCGCCTATGAAGGCAAGCACTGTAGTATTCAAAAGGAAAATGGCAGCAAGAACAACTGTTGTTTTCGTGAGAACATTGCCGGCCTGTGCGCCAAACAAAGCCTCACCAACCCCTGCGCCAAAGGCCATCCCCATCCCCTGTCCCTTCGATTTTTGCAGCAGGATTACCCCAACCATCAGGATACAGGTCAACGCTTCAACAAACAGCAAAAAGTATCTTAATATTTCCACGATTTAACTCCTTTTCCTGCAGACAAGCTACTTCGCAAGCCGCACTATTTCAACAAACGAACGCGCATCAAGTGCAGCGCCACCAATCAGACCGCCGTCAATATCAGGCTGGGAAAGCAACTCACCTGCATTCGAAGGTTTCATGCTGCCACCATATTGAATACGTATTGACTGGGCAATATCCTCGTTAAAAATTGATCCCAGAACGCCACGGATAAAAGCATGCATTTCCTGTGCTTGTGCCGGCGTGGCAACCTTACCAGTTCCAATAGCCCACACAGGCTCGTAAGCAATGACAACCTTACCAATATCATCCCCCAGACCGGCAAGGCTCCCGGCAACCTGTTTCTTTACAACATCATTCGCAGCCCCTGACTCACGCTCCTGCAGCACTTCGCCCACACATACGATTGGGCAAAGGTTACCGGCAATTGCCGCCTTTACCTTTTTGTTCACGATTTCATCAGTCTCGTTGAACATTGTGCGGCGTTCGCTGTGCCCCAGGATGACGTAGTGACAAAAAACATCACGCAGCATACTGGGAGATATCTCTCCTGTATATGCGCCATCACTGGCCCAATGCATATTCTGCGCACCCAGCTTGATATGAGTCTGGGTTATAACATCACTTACCGTCTTGAGCGCCGTAAAAGGCGGACAAAGCACAATATCGGCATCCCGGTAATCAGCCAGATCGCTTTTAATATCAGAAGCCAGATCTGCCGCTTCCGAGACAGACTTGTTCATTTTCCAGTTGCCGGCAATAATTTTTTTCCTGAGTTTCTTAGCCATCAGAATCCCCTTATTTTTCACTTAATGCAGCAACGCCGGGAAGCTGTTTCCCCTCAAGGAACTCAAGACTTGCTCCACCGCCGGTACTGATATGAGTCATTTTACTCGCCAATCCACTTTTATTAACAGCGCTTACACTGTCACCACCACCGATAATACTGAGACACTTGGTTTCGGCAATTGCCTGAGCCATGGTCATTGTCCCAGAAGCAAACGGTTTCATCTCGAAGCACCCCATCGGTCCATTCCAGACAACCGTCTTCGCCTTCTTGATTTCCTGAGAGAACAAAACTGAACTCTTTGGTCCGACATCAAGCGCCATCCAGCCATCCTTGATACCACTCTCGCCGACAACCTCAGTCTGGGCATTTGCATCAAATTTATCAGCAATGACATGATCAACCGGCAACAACAGATTTACACCGGCCGACTTCGCCTTTGACAATATGTCCTTGGCAAGATCAACCTTATCCTCTTCCACCAGGGATTTCCCGGTGGGCAATCCCTTGGCCCTGTAAAAAGTATAAGCCATTGCACCGCCAATAATGAGAGAGTTGACCTTGGAAAGCAGGTTTGTAATAACATTCACCTTGTCGCTCACCTTGGCACCGCCCAGAATTGCAACGAACGGACGCTCCGGACTTGCCAGAGCCTTACCAAGATAATCAATTTCCTTTTCCATCAGGAAACCAGAAACATTATCCTTAAAAAATTTACATACGACTGCAGTTGATGCATGTGCGCGATGCGCAGAACCGAATGCATCATTACAGTACATGTCACCCAGCACAGAAAGCTTTTGGGCCATTTCTTCCTGCTTTTTCTTCATCTCCGCTTTTGCGACTTTCTTTTCCTCGTCAGTAGCAGTATCAGGAAGTTTGACCTTACCCTCTTCCTCTTTATAGAAACGCGTATTTTCCAGGAGTAGAATTTGACCAGGCTTGAGAGCTTTTGCCATGTTCTGCGCCTCTTCACCAACGCAATCCGGAGCAAAAGCAACGGGCTTCTTGATCAGCTCTGAAAGACGACCCGCCACAGGTTTGAGGCTGAAATCAGACTCCACCTTACCGCCCTTAGGCCGGCCAAGATGGCTCATAAGAACCAGAGAAGCGCCTTGATCAAGGCAATACTTGATTGAAGGAATTGCCGCCGTAATCCTGGTATCGTCAGAGACCTTTCCCTCTTTGATCGGCACATTGAAATCCACGCGCATAAGAACGCGCTTGCCCTTGACATCAACATCACGAAGCGTCTTCTTGTTCATCCATCTATCTCCCGTGAAAACAAGCGCCGGGGCGTCTGTAACGACGCCCCTGCGCACAACAAACAACTTTAATCTGACAAACTATTTCACTGTTTCCATATGAACGATGAGGTCGATCAGCTTGTTCGAATAACCCCATTCGTTATCATACCAGGAAACAATCTTTGCGAAATTAGGATTCAGCATGATACCGGCGCCCGCATCGAAAATGGAGGTCCGTGGATCATGATTGAAGTCGGTCGAGACAACATCATCCTCGGTGTACCCGAGAATGCCCTTTAGCTCACCTTCTGAAGCCTTCTTCATTGCTGCCTTGATCACTGCATAAGCAGACTCCGCATCGGCACCTGGTGCCTTGTCCAGACGGCAGGTCAGGTCAACTACAGAAACATTAAGTGTAGGAACGCGGAATGCCATACCTGTGAGTTTCCCCTTGAGCGCAGGAATAACCTTGCCAACAGCCTTTGCCGCACCGGTTGAGGAAGGAATGATGTTCCCTGCAGCTGCGCGACCACCACGGAAATCTTTCTTTCCGCCAGGACCATCAACGGTCTTCTGTGTAGCAGTGGTTGCATGGACTGTTGTCATGAGGCCTTCTGTTATACCCCAGTTATCGTTTAAAACCTTGGCCACTGGAGCCAGGCAGTTCGTTGTACAAGAAGCGTTGGAAACAAAAGCCTCCCCCTTGTAAGTCTTATGATTTACACCCATCACAAACATGGGCGTATCATCCTTGGAAGGTGCCGACATGACAACGCGCTTCGCACCAGCCTTGATATGCCCTTCTGCCTTTGCCTTCTCAAGGAAAAAGCCCGTTGACTCACAGACATACTCAGCACCAACATCGCCCCACTTCAGGTTAGCTGGATCTTTCTCTGCAGTAAGACGGATTTTCTTTCCGTTTACGATCAGCGCGCCTTCCGAGGCCTCAACCGTACCCTTAAAAGCGCCATGCACACTGTCATATTTCAGCATGTATGCCAGTTGCTTGGAATCAAACAAATCGTTGATCCCAACGACCTCCACCTTGGGATTCTCCGCTGCTGCGCGAAAAACCAGCCGACCTATACGCCCGAACCCGTTTATACCTACTTTTATCGCCATGTTATTCAGACCTCCTTAGTCTTTGTTTAAACAAGTTGAGTAAACTACAAGTCATCACGATGCCAGTCAACATGACATTGCGCAAAAAAACACCTGCCAGTTTACGTATGTTTCAGGATTACCCTTGACATAATCGGGGTTTTTGGCAACGAATCCGCTAACCGCATCGTGGGATGGAGTAATCGAGGCCATGCTTAAAGTCAAGCCTATAGATGAAGAAACAATCAACGGCTGGCAGATTTCAGAGTCCGGATTAACTGCAAGGGCCGTAAATGCCTGTACTGCAGCAGGAATCACAACTATTGGGATGCTTCGCAGATATAACAACAATGATCTTGGAAAAATAAAAAGAATGGGAAATCAATCAGTTCAAGCAATTAGGAGCTTTTTACAGACATGTAACGAAATTCAGGCTGGAAACATGTCATTCAATAATTTACAGGCCTTATTTACGTTTTTTCTGTCTCGATCACAATACGACACACTTAACCTGCGCTACAGGCTGCATGCCAAGGGACGCAATAACAAAACTCTGGAAGAAATTGGAAGAAAATACGCGGTAACACGCGAACGGGTACGCCAAGTGGAGGGGAAAGCCAGAAAAATCCTGTCAAGTCAACTTGCACAGGCCTGTCTGTCAGGCATTTACGAGTTATACGAGGATGCTGTCGGAAACAATAACTTGATTGCAACAGACGAAACTATATCCAACCTCCCCGCCCATCCCCTTATAGCCGGTTACAATACCGCCAACCTTCTGCACCTGCTTAGTGATTGCAGCCCACGAATAACCTTTCATAATAGTTGTTATTCTTTAATAGCACCTGAAAGGATAAAAGAAGTCGAAAATAAGGCTTTAGGGCTGCTAAATTCAGCCAAAGTCCCGGTATTATTTGATTTCATATTTAACTCTTTGTCCGCCGACCTGCCTCATGGCATGGCAACCTTACATCAAAACATTCTTGTTTATATACTCAGACATAATGAGAAGATATTATCCACAATAGATGATCGATACATGGCAGGTAATACAGGTATTGCATCTTTTATTGGAGAGATATTGCAAAAACTGGCGCAACCATTGCATTTCCGGCTCATAATGCATGAGTTCAACAAGTTGGTCCAACCACATAGCAGGAAAGGTTCCGGCTTCATACTCGATATACTCTGCAGCAACCCCCAGTTCCACAAAGTCTCCTGCGGCAACTATGAACTTGCTATCAGGACTTGAATAGATAGCCTTAGATTGTCAATATCCCAGGTTGAACAAGAGAAACTGTATATGAAAATATTGGATAGATATATTCTGGAAGAATTCCTGAAGCCACTCTTTTATATTCTTACTGGATTCAGCATGATGACAATTGTGTTTGACCTGTTCGGACACTTGTCCGCTTTCATGGAAGCACAAGCGCCTTTGACGCTTATTGCACGTTATTATTCCTGTGTCTTCCTGCAAACACTTGAATACATCCTTCCGGCATCCTTGCTTTTCGCAACACTGTATACTCAGTGGCGCATGGCCAGGAACAACGAACTTACTGCAATGCGGGCATGCGGCGTGGGATTTTCACGCATCATGGCCCCGTATCTTGTTGTCGCATTTGTATTCAGCGTGACATCAGTACTGCTGAAGGAACTTGTAACTCCACACACAACTCAGTGGGCTGAATCAATCTCAGCCAATAAATTCAAATTACCTAAACATAAAATGGTTTACAATATCGGCTATTATAACAGCATTGACAACAGGGAGTGGTTTATCGATTCCATCGACATGAGTGATCAGTGGATGGCCGGTGTACGTGTCAGGCAGGAACGTAAAGACAACACCTGTTTCGAGGAGATTCATGCCAAGTCAGCAAAGTGGATAGATGGGCAATGGTGGTTCTTCGATGGATACCGCCAGCCGCATAATGCCGACGGGGTCGCCGATAAGGGGAAAAATCCTACACCAATTAATTCAGCCGGCGAGCCCATCTCCGAATTGACAGAATCTTATGCCGAAATAACGAGCGAAATAAGACCATGGGAATATTTCACTTCCGCAGAAATGCTCAATTATATCCGCAAGCATCCAGGCATTTCCAAGGAGGCGATTGCAAATAAAAAGACCGATTTTCATGCGAGACTTGCACTGCCCTGGGCCAGCCTTCTGGTCACCCTTTTCGGAATTCCAGTGGGGGCTAAGAGCAGCAAACAGAATCCGCTAACCGGCATTTTCCTGGCAGTTGCATTCTTCCTTGGCTTTTATTTCCTTACACACTTTGGAATATTCTGCGGAAAAAAACATTTCGTCTTGCCTTGGATTGGTGCATGGTTTTCCAATATAGTTGCAGCTATTGCAGGAATAACAGTAATCGCAAGAATGCGATAAGAAAGAAAGGAACTGATCATGTCTCTTCTGCGAGAATTATTTGAAAAGGCAGTCTCAATGGGCTCATCTGATATCCATCTAAAAGCAAACCAGGAACCATGCTTTCGCGTCCATGGGAACCTTCAACGCAGCGGATTCGAGAACCTGACACCGGATTACATGTTCGCGGTTGTTAAAGAGATTATGCCCCCATATCTGGAGAAGACTTTCGAAGCTGAGCATGAAGCCGACTTCTCCCATACAGAAGAAGGACTGGGCCGTTTCCGCGTAAACGTATTTCTGTCACAGGGTGTGCCCGTAATTGCCATGCGGTACGTCAAATCCAAGATACCGACATTTGAGCAACTTCGCCTGCCCCCACAGTTAAGCAAGCTGGCCCTGGCAGAACGTGGAATTATTCTTCTTGCAGGAACAACAGGTAGCGGAAAATCAACAACCCTCGCAGCCATACTCGGGGAAATGAACAGGACCCAGGAATACCGTATAATAACTGTTGAGGATCCCATTGAATACGTCTTTGAAGATGATAAAAGCGTAGTTACCCAGCGTGAAGTCGGACTGGACACACTGAGTTACCAGAATGCCCTTAAATACCTCATGCGCCAGGACCCAGACGTTATACTCATCGGAGAAATGCGTGACAAAATGAGTATTCGTACCGCACTCCTGGCCGCAGAAACAGGACATCTTGTCCTTTCAACACTGCATGCCGGCACGGCAAGCCTGGCAATCCCCAGAATGCTAGACGTCTTCCCTGCCGACGAACAGGACCAGATCCGAATGGGCATAGCGGGAAACCTGCACGCAATAGTCTGTCAACGCCTGATACCTGACACCAAGGGTGGTGCCGTACCGGCGGTCGAAATCATGGTCAACACATCCACGGTCAGAAAACTGCTGGAGAAAAACAAACTGGACGTCCTCAGCAGTGCAATTGAAACAGGCAAAGAAGACGGAATGCAGACGTTCAATCAATCTGTCTACGATCTTATAAAGAAGGGGCTCATTACAGAAAAAGACGGCATGTCATTTGCCACCAATCCGGAATCCCTGCGCATGAATCTGCAGGGTATATTCCTTGACGAAGGCAAACGCATCCTGGGTGCATAATAGTGCAATCTCAGTGCGGTTCTTCTGTGTTGATTTTGCTGCATGATGTACGATTTTTCAAATAAAGCATATCTGGTCACCGGATCAACACGTGGGATTGGACGGGCTATAGCCGAGGCACTTGCTTCGGCAGGCGCCACAGTTGGAATTCATGGCCGTTCTGACGAAAAAGTCCATTGTGTCTGCGACGAGCTTTCCAAATCAGGTAAACACGTTATCCCCTCGCCTGCGGATCTGTCCGACCCAGAATCCGCTGCAGATTTAGTAAGAAAATTTGCAAGGGTAACAGGACATATCAATGGCCTGGTAAATAATGCGGGTGCTGGAAAAGCCGCCTCTTTTCGGGCCATGTCACTGGAAAAATGGCGCGCAACTTTCAGCATCAATCTGGAGGCGGCAATGGTCGCATCGCGCGAAGCCTATGCCATAATGCGCGGGAAAAACGCAGGGGGCATTGTCAATATTGCATCGCTGGCTGCCCATGGACCCGGCAAATGGATGGGCGCAGATTATGCAGCCAGTAAGGCCGGACTGGTCAGCATAACCCAAAGCCTCGCTTTTGAAGCCGCACGGTTTGGAATAAGAGTAAATGCAGTCTCTCCCGGAATGGTCGAAACAGACATGACTGTGATTCTGCCCGAAGAAAATAGAAAATCCCTGAATATTCCCCTTGGCAGGTTTGCCAGCCCGCAAGAAATTGCCAGTGTCGTTCTTTTTTTATTGTCTGATGCCTCAGCTTATATTACAGGACAGGTCCTCCATGTAGATGGCGGGTTGTGGATGTGACCAAAAGGAATATTTAATGAATAGACGCGTTGTTATTACGGGAATGGGCGCAATTACACCACTGGGTGTTGACGAGGAAACTTCATGGCAGAACATACTTGCCGGTAAATGCGGAATTAACCGTATCACGGCCCTTGATACAACAGACTACAAAGCTCTCAACGGCGCAGAAGTCAACAACGAACTGCTTTCCGTTGCAATGAAGGCTCGGCAGATCAACTCTACAAGCGACCGTACTGTTGATTTTGCAATGGCCGCAGCAGCCGAAGCGCTGGAAAAGTCCAGACTCAGAAATACCGATCCAGCAGTTGAAACCGAAATGGCCGTCATCCTCGGTACAGGTATAGGCTGCAACCACAGCTTCTTCAACGCCGTCAATACGTACATCACCAAGGGGGTCAAGGGTGTGCGTCCGACATCCGTTCCACGCATTATGTCCAACGCAATTTCCTCACAGATATCAATGAGATTCAGGCTTAACGGACCAAACTATGTCATCATATCCGCCTGCGCGTCGGCCACAACAGCCATAGGGGTGGCCTACAGAATGATCAAGGAAGGCAACATAGACATGGTACTCACCGGCGGCACCGATGCCGTATTTGAACCCCTTGTCTATGCAGGATGGAACCAGCTAGGAGTCATATCCTGCAACCCAGTGCCAGAAAAATCATGTCGACCATTCGATGCTGGCCGCGACGGTTGTGTCCTCGGTGAAGGTGCAGGAATATTGATTCTTGAGTCCCTGGAAAGTGCACAGCTTAGAAATGTTCCTATCCGTGGAGAAATCTGTGGTTTTGGCGAATCATCTGATGCACTGCACATCACCCGCCCCAGCCCCGAAGGACAGGCCAGAGCAATCCGTAACGCTCTTAAATCTGCCGACATGAAACCAGCCTCCATCGGCTTCATCAACGCCCATGGAACAGCCACAAAGGCCAACGACGAATGCGAAAGCAAATCCATCCGGCTGGCAATGGAAGACGAAACCGACAGAATACCCGTGGCATCAAATAAATCCTACTTCGGCCATATGCTGGGCGCTTCAGGCGCAGTTGAAACAATCACAACAGTCATCGGACTTGAAAAAGGCATCGTTCCGGCGAATCTCAACCTTGATAATCCCGACCCACTGTGTAATCTCTGTTTTGTCGGCAAAGAACCCATGCGCATCGAGTCACCGGTAGCAATAAAAAACAGCTTTGGGTTCGGCGGAAATAATGCAGTCTTAATTCTGCGCCGTTACAAAGAGTAAATGGCTTGCCGGAAAAATATAGAGAAAGGAAATTCATGACACAGCAAGAGATAATTGAAAAGCTCAGGACAATGATGCGTAAATCCTCACAGGCACAGGTCAACTGGGACTCCGTAAACGCCGACTCCGCCATTGCATCACTTGGCTTTGATTCCCTTTCCATCCTCGATCTTGTTTACGACATCCAGCAGGAATTCGGCTTTGAGTTTGAAGCTGAAGAACTTGTCGGAGTCAAGACTGTCGGCCAGTTGGCCACATTCCTTGAAAAGAAGCAGAAATAACACCTGGTGAAAAGATTCCGTTATCTTCTCGAATACGCCGCTTTTCGTGCAGGGCTTTTCATTCTGGACAGGGCATCTACTCCAACGGCAGAAAAACTGGCCATAATACTTGCTGATGCCTGGTATATGATCAATAGCACGCGCGGAAAAATTGCCAGAGATAACATTATCCGGAGCGGTATAACTTCAAGCAACATCGAAGCTGACAGGATTGCCCGGGCATCCTTCCGACATTTTGCGATCCTCGTGGTTGAATCATTAAAGTCCGGAAACGTATTCAACGAAACCAACTGGAAGGAAAAGGTTGAGATAGATATTGACCCTGCGGCAATGGAAGTTCTGCAGAAACCGGGTAAAGGCATAATCCTCGTATCAGGACATTTTGGGAACTGGGAAGTTGCAGCCCAGTTGATCTCATACATCAAACCGGTTGCAGGCATAACAAGAGACATGAACAACCCATACACCGATCGACTAATGAAGGAACGCAAGCCAAGAAACCGTTTCCGCCTTACCCCAAAACATGATGCAGGAGTCGGGCGCCTTTTGTCCGTCCTGAAGAACGGAGAAATCCTGGCCCTTTTGATAGACCAGCACGCCAGGGCACGTGGAATGCCAATCAATTTCTTTGGTACGCCCGCGTCGACACATACGTCGCCTGCCCTTTTACACCTTATAACAAAAGCTCCTCTGTGTTTCGGGTATTGCATCAGAACCGCCCCCATGCGGTATAAACTTAGGGCTATTCCTCCCATAGTCTATAAACCCACAGGCAATCGTGAAGATGACGTAAGAACCATTCTTGAAAAGCTTACAGCCGAACTCGAAAAGGCCATCAGAGAACATCCCGAACAGTACCTATGGGGACACAGGCGCTGGAGGACCAAAACAACAGGCACAGACTGACACCCATGACACGTTGCATAATATTCGACATGGATGGCGTTCTTACGGACTCTGAACCAATAATAAATCAGGCAGCCATAGAGGGGCTGAAAGAATTCGGGGTCTACTCAAAACCAGAAGACTTTCTTCCTTTCATCGGTACAGGCGAAGACTGCTACATCGGCGGCGTTGCAGAATTGTATGGCAAACAATATACTTTAGCCATGAAGCGACGCATCTATGAGATTTACCTCCAGATGCTTCCTGACTTGATCAAGCCTTTTCCTGGAGTACTGGACATGGTCTCAGAATTGCGCTCAAAAGGAATTAAGATGGCCGTTGCATCGAGCGCAGACAGAATCAAAGTTGAAGCAAACATCACAGGCATAGGTATAAGACTTGACACATTCCAGGTTGTCGTGGTGGGCGAAGACATAGCCATGAAAAAACCCGCCCCCGACATTTACCTGAACGCTGCAAAGAAAATGAACATACTACCTGACCATTGCTGTGTTATCGAGGATGCCATTAACGGTATTGCAGCAGCAAAAGCAGCCGGAATGCGTTGTGTCGCTGTTGAACACAGTTTCCCTGCTTCAAAATTGGCCCCAGCTGCTCCGGACTGCATACGCCCTCGATTCATTGATATTACCCTGGCTGATCTTGGACTTAACTGTTAGCACTGATCACCCTATTGCCCAGGGACAATACCTGGATCAAGACGGCGTTCTGAAACAAAATTCATATCACAACCGGTGACAGGATCAATGAATGACATTTCTTTGGCCAGAAGTTGAAGAGGCCTGTTGAACCCTTTCTTGGGTTCAGGCTGGAGAATCGGATAATAGAAATCGTTTAAAATCTGGCTGCCGATCATCGTCATATGAAGGCGAAGTTGATGCTGCTTGCCGGTAGCTGGCTCAAGAAGAAAAAAACCTAAACCTTTTTTCACTTCGCCTAGTTTTATCAAAGTTGAAGCATTTGGTTCACCATCTTCGTTCTTCGAAAGAAACCACGGACTGCCCGTGACAATTCTGCTTTTGATATGCCATTCTGTCGTATGTGGATCTGCAGGAATCACGCCATAGGCTTCATACAACTTCCTTACACGGGCCAGCCTGAAAAGATCACCGTACAGGCCCCTTGTACGTTTATCAGCCGAGAATAAAACCAGCCCAGCCGTTTCCCGGTCAAGTCTGTTTACCGGCACAAGGTCTCCAAGGCCCGTATTCCGCTTTAGACGGTAAAGGAGACACTCATTGACATATGGTCCTGACGGAATGACAGGCAGAAAATGTGGCTTACATGCAACGACAATATGCTCATTCCTGAATACAATCGTCTCTTTAAATGGAATCTCAGGTTCTTCATCAACTTCTCGGTAATAACACAATCTCAAATTCACTATATAATTTGAGGCGATGGTGATAACTTTACCGGAATCGTCGGTAATTCTGCCATTCTCAAGTCGCTCTTGCCAAGTTTCACGCCCAACCTGACTAAAACGTCTGTCCAAAAAATCGAGCATTGAAGGATAAGGTGGCTCGACATGAGGCAACGTCACATAAGATACATTTGGCGCTATGCTGAATTTTTGCATACAGGTCATCCCTGTCATCGAAACATCAACTTTAAAAAAAGTGAAGCTCCCCGCGGCAAGCCGCGGGGCATCCCGCCAACAAAAGCGGGATCAGCGGAACTCCGCCGTAGCC
>Ga0156394_1003_pt1 | contig 22078 bp, 12 predicted proteins | sample RifOxyA3_FD_108038 | JGI IMG/M metagenome (GOLD analysis project Ga0156394, IMG submission 108038) | Lentisphaerae bacterium RIFOXYA12_FULL_48_11 | reverse complement strand
TTAAGTCCGCCACCTTTTTTCAGGAGCTCGTGACGCATGTAGTAGGACATCTCCATCAGTGACGGAGTTGTATCATATCGGAAAAGTTCAGTTTGCGCATAGCAGCGGGCCAGCATCACGTAGACATGGGCGGGTTTTGTGTCAAACGTCTGTTTCCAGTCACGTAGTGAGGCGCACTTGATTTCGCCTTTGTTATTACCATGCCGGATTTCCGCCGCAAATTTCAGATATTTTTCATCACCGGTACAGCCGTAGAGGGCAAGAAAAGCTTCCGGGAGACCGGCGGTGCAGATTTCTTCCGGTTTTTTATCTTTAGAAAAGGTGCTAATCACGTAATCGCCCAGCTCTCTTGCGTACTGTAAGGATTTTTCGTTTCCAGTGACACACCAGTTCCGGACGAGACTCAGAAGAAGGTATTCCTGCTCGTGCAACACCCAGTTATGGTGGTTTTGATGAGCTTCGGGTTCCGGCTTGAATGTTCCGATATACCCGTCCGTGTCGCGCGTCTTAAAGACGCCCTCTATCAGCTTCAACGTCCGGTCGGCAATCTTTTGATCCCCGGTATAGGCTGAGAAGAGACTGCCGGCATCTATGACTTTCCCCACGCCGACATAATGATATCCGTTGGTGAACGGGCGTAAATGGAATGGCTCAATAAAAGTCTTATCGAGATCGAGGGCCATGTAGTTTTTCCCGATCAGGTCATTGATGCGGCGCCCGATCTCTCCTGACAGGTCGGCCTGTTTGAGTGTGACCGGCTGTAGCATATCCGCGACCTTTGGCTTGACCTGTTCCGCGTTGAGAGTAGTTACCGTGAGAATTATTAAAGAAATATTAAGAAGCAACTGTCTTGTCTTCATTTCTACCTCCCGGGAGTCGGCGCTCCGATGTTGAAATAAGCTTTACAGGAATTCCAGAATTATTCGGATGTAATCTATTATATTCAGGGAAATCAGTCTCAACATCTTTTTGGTATTATTTTACATTTCTTTCGATTTGTAAGTAAAGAATAGCTGTTTATTAAGGCTGATTTGGTAATGCGGGCATATGGCGGCCGGGCTGATCGCCGGACATCACTTCACTCACCTTCGCCAAAATGCCCCGTGCCTTGGCGCGCGGGATGAGCCGCCTTCGCGCAGAAGCTTCCCTCTTCGCTCGAGGAGCTTTGCGGGACAAGTCGGCGAGCCAAGATGGCGCGGCAAACACGGAATAATATGGATGAATACGGGTTAAAGGTTTCCGCCTTCGCAAAGACGCTACAGCGGGACAAGACGGCGGAGTTCCGCTGATCCCGCTTTTATTGGCGGGATGTCCCGCGGCTTGCCGCGGGGAGCTTCACTTTATGTCCTGCTTCGATATTCACCACTGCGTACTCGGTAAACGCCGGCAATTCAATTTCGCGCCAGCCTGTGTCGATACCTTTGGCGATAATTGAAGTCGCTGGTTTATTTTCCATTGGGGCGGCGAATGTGCATTCCGGCGTTCCGAAATCCTTCTCTGAAAATTCGATCCGGATACCCCGGGCAACAGGTTCGCCTGCATAGTTTACCAGATGTACGTAAAACTTCTTGTCGTTACGCTTTACTTCCGCAAAAACTATTGCGGGCGCTTGGATGCGGAGGATCGGCGACCATGTCTTTGCCAGGTCGGCCATCAGTCGCTTGCCGCCGTTTTCGGGGGCTGCCACCTTGATGGTCCACGCCGCACTTTTGATTGGTGCCAGGTCTGCAGTGCTTCTGCATATTGCACTGCTGCAATTCTCAAGTCCTTTTACCAGCGGGTTGTCGCGTCTCTGGCGGTACAGTGGATCGTATGCTCCCGACTCGCCGGTAACGATCAACTTCCCGCCGCGTCGAGCGAACTGAACCAGGGTGTCTACCTCGGCTTCGGAAAGACATCGCTGGTCGCAAACCAACAGGACCTCACAATCCGCAGGAATCGCGAGCGGTTTGGCGGCTGAAGCGGGGAGCAGTGCGAAGGGTACGTGATTCCGCAGGAGAATTTCCTCCGCGCTGAGTACAGCGTGATGGGCCTGTTCAGAGAACAGCATGGATTCGTTCGAGTATAGCAATTGTACCGGTGCATAACCAGTCGCCGCCAGGCCTTCGCGGCCGGCGCGCACTGTTTCGTTGAAACGCCGGAGCAGGGGACGGCGAAAAGCCACGAGTTCAGGTGAAACCATTTTACGATCCGGCTTGATAACTGTACGGTCTGTGGGAATGCCTCCGAATACAGTATCTTCCATCAGCGGGAGAATATATTTTGCTTCTGCCTCGGCTGTCACTCCGGCATCCTCGTCGCAGAGGGCGAGAATTGGAGTGCCGAGGGCACGGGCAAGTTTCAACTCACGTACCCGGTTTATGATACAGCCACCGGTGATTCCCGGTGCGTTACCGGATTGGGACACGAAAATATCGAAACAGTCAGCCAGGTCCGCCATGTTCAGGGAATCGCGGCCAGCCATGTTTGCCCGGCGGATATTCTGGATGTTTCCGCTGAAGATGGCTGTGGGTTTACAGCTCTTGGTGTGCTGGTACAGGCGGCGGTAGAGGGATGTTACCCTTTCGCATCGGAACAATATCCATTGCTGATAGATTGGATCCTTGATCTCGCCGTATTCGGGCCGCTGCGGCGGTGGCGGTTGCACGTGTGCCACTGTTGGTATTCCAAATTTGTGTTCAGGATTCTGTTCCCTGGCCAGGTATTCACGGAACAATGTGACACATCGAGGACAGTAGCAGGCAGGCGCGTCGCAGTTGTCGAACATGATGCCATCGAAGGAACCTTCATTCAGGGCAATGCTTATCATCTTCTTCAGATATGCCTCGAAAGCTGGAGAGTTGTAACATGGCAACCAGCGATAGTAAGCGCCGTGATAAGTACGTTTGTTGCCGTTTTCATCAACGGAGGCCCAGTCGGCCAGGTCCGGGATTTCCGCCAGCATTGTTTCATAGTAGAGCGTTGAGAATTGGACATAGGCCAATGCGCGGATATTGTGCTTGTGACAGTTTTCTACAAATCGCTTCACGTTTGGAAAGTCGCGCGATTCGAATTGCCAGCCCATTCCTTTATAGAAGCGGCTGTGCAGCATGTTCAGGCCGAGTTCCTGCATCAGCTTGGTACTGGCTTCGCTGTCGAACCAGCCATGCCAGTCCTCAAGCCACAAAGCGCTGCCTTCGATGCCGCCGGTGACACGTTTTCCGGCCCGGTGGTACATGGAGACCGGCTCATGGTTGCCGAATGTCCAGCAACATTCCAATGGATCAATAGCAGCTTTTGGTGCCGCAGGTTCATTGGTGCCAAGGACGAATGTTGCGCAGATAAACGACAGTGTGATCAAGATGCGACGTATCATTGCTTTATCCTTTCCACCTATCTATTCCCATGTCAGTGGAGCGACGCTGATACCACGATGGGGATGGTCGGCGCTGGAGATGAACCATTGTCCGCTCTCATCCTGGATAATTTCCGGAGCGTGAATGGTAAATTCAGCTATTACCGGCTTGCCATTAAAGTCTGTCGGCGACTCAGAACAGTGGACATAGGTTCGGGGACAATACCCGGACGTTGTTTTGTCTTCCGTGTCCCAGAGAGTCCAGAAGAGGTAGAACAACCCCTCGTAGGGGACCATGAAAGGTGACTCTGTCTGATAACTTGTTTTTCCGGGCTTAAAGATTTCAACAGGGTCTGACCAGTTGATGAAATCCTGCGACGTAACAAGATTTATCCCGTTACCGGCACAGCGCAGGAGGTAATAGGTATTGTTCCAGACGAGAATTTGCGGGTCACGGTTACCGCCTTTTACATTGAGGCGTCCTTTGTCCGTCCATGTGTTGAGATCCGGGGACGTTACCCTGCCGAGATGGGACCCGATGAGCGAATATTCTTTGCCGATTTTCACGGATGTCGGCGCCCATCCGCAGTCGCTCGCGGAGATTTTCGGCAGATCGCGCCACGACTGGAATGTGACGGCCTGGGCAAACGTGCCTTCCGGTGCCAGGGCATGGAAACACAGACCCTCCCCGGCATGGCCATTATCGCCCGGCATCCACGGTTTCGTGATTCCAAAACAGTGCCAACGATTATTATCGTCCTTAATGAATGTATGATCGTTTGTCCGCCAGTCAGGGTAGGTTGTATTCTGCACGTAGGTGATATCGCCGTACTTTGCTTTAACAGTTGGCCGGGTATATACATCCGCCTGAGGCTTGTAGATGTTTACAAAATGATCCGCTATACGGGGAATACGTGGATTCCGGATGGCATTTCGCGAGGTTGTCAATGGCTCAGCAGCCGGTACGCGGTGCTGTATTCCCATTGCCATTGTGGCGGCGAGTGACCCCTTGATGAAATTACGGCGTGACACGTGTGACACGATTTACCTCCCTGGCGTAAGATCCTTTCTACAGTTACACTGGATAAAAACACAGGGTGAACCAAACGTCAACACACAGATAGCGTTGTGCTCTCCTCAATTTGGAATGCGCGGGCTTGACCGCGCTTTTATAAGTATTTCTACCCCACGGAAAAGCGGCGTCCAGCCGCCGCAGTCCAAAATAGCACGAAATCAAAAGGTCCATAAAATATCTTCCGCAACGATTTGTTGTTCCAACAGGAATGTTTGAGTAACATACAGGAGAACTGAATGTCAGAAAGGGATCCCGCATGAGAACAATTAAATGCCTTGTTGTATTAATTTTACTTATCCTGAGCGCACGCGATGTATGCCTGACAGCCGCGGCTGATAATGGTCATCTTGTGTTGATCGAGGCCGAGTCACTTCAAAATGCCGGTGGCTGGGTTGTGGACCAGCAGGCAATGGACCAGATGGGTTCGCCCTTCCTGCTTGCCCATGGACTTGGCAGTCCGGTTGCCGATGCAACTGCAACCGTGGATTTTCCTGCAACAGGCACTTATCAGGTGTTCGTCAGGACCCGCGATTGGGTCGCTCCATGGCAGGTTGCTGGCGCTCCGGGTAAGTTTCAATTGCTTATTAATGGAAAGGCTTTACCTGAAACATTCGGTACAGAAGGCGCTGAATGGCATTGGCAGAAGGGTGGATCGATCGATGTTGACGCCTCGAAAAAAATAACACTGGTATTGCATGACCTGACGGGTTTTGACGGACGTTGTGATGCAATTCTTTTCTCCAGTGATGCTGCTTTCGTTCCTCCAAATGAAGTCAAGGCCATGAGTGATCTCCGGTGCCGTCTACTCAATCTGCCTTCCAGCCCAGAAGACGGTGGAAAGTTTGATCTTGTTGTTGTCGGGGGAGGTATTGCCGGAACCTGTGCCGCAATTTCAGCCGCGCGGTTCGGCCTGACCGTCGCCCTGATTAATGACCGTCCCGTATTGGGCGGCAACAACAGTTCCGAAGTGCGCGTTGGCCTGTCGGGTCTGATTCATCAGCAGCCTTACCCGCGACTCGGTGACCTTGTTGACGAGATAGGTCCGATCGGTCACTGGAACATCTGGGAAGCCAAACGAGATCCGGAATCGCCACGCAGTAAGCGAATCATGGACATCATAGAAAAACATCCTGAGAAGAAAGAGCACAATGCAGGAATAGCCAGTAATTACGAGGATGAGAAAAAGAAAAAGGCCGTTCTTGAGGAGAAAAATATCAAATTATTTCTCAATGAACATGCTGTCCGCGTGGAAAAGGAAGGCAACAGAATCACGGCGGTGGTTTCCGGAAACATCAGATCAAATAAGGAAACGAGATTTCAGGGCCGCTGGTTTGTCGATTGTACCGGTGATGGTTGTGTGGGATTCCTTGCCGGTGCCGACTATCGCGTTGGACGGGAAGCGCGCAGCGAGACTGGCGAATCAGAGGCGCCTGAAAAGGCCGACACACAGGTCATGGGGACATCGGTTCAATGGTATGCTGCAAAGCAGGAAGCGCCTGTTTTGTTTCCTCTCTGTCCGTGGGCGCTCCAGTTCAATGAAAAAACATGCAGCAAGTCAACCCGTGGAGACTGGGACTGGGAGGCCGGTATGAACCGTGACCAGATCGCCGATATCGAGCAGATCCGTGACCATGCATTACGGGCGGCTTATGGTAACTGGGCATATCTGAAAAACGGCTGTTCTGAGAAAGAGAAATATGCCGTGTGGAAACTTGAATGGGTTGCCTATATAGGTGGAAAGCGCGAATCGCGCCGGTTGATGGGTGATGTCATATTGAAGCAGCAGGATGTCGTGGATCATGTGGAATTTAATGATGCCTCTGTTACAACCACCTGGAGTATAGACCTGCATTATCCGTCGCCGCAGAACAGCAAGGATTTTCCGGGCCAGGAGTTCCGTTCGATAGCGAAGCACGTAAAGGTCACACCTTATCCAATTCCATACCGGTGTTTCTATTCACGTAATGTGGACAACCTGTTCATGGCGGGAAGGAATATCAGCGTTACACACGTGGCGCTGGGAACCATTCGCGTCATGCGTACAGGCGGCATGATGGGGGAATTGGTCGGCATGGCGGCCTCTCTCTGCAAGCAATACAATACCAGTCCGCGCGGTGTTTACAAAGATCACCTGGAAGAACTGAAAAAACTCATGGAAAAAGGCATTGGCAAAGACCAGCCATGATGCATGCGAGCCCGAGAACATAGTTGTGAATGACCGGAATATTCATCACAAGATGTCTTTAAGTGTTTGCCAGACCGTTTTATGTGTTGGCCGGATCACGAAAAACACAGCCTCCAATGGCGCCAGTTCCAGCTTGTATTCCTTGGGCAGTGACGCCCCCTTGAAAATGTGTTCACAGGTGTCCGGCTTGTCGGCGCGGTAGAGATCCACGTGGGCCCTGGGCCAGCCTGGTGCGTTACGGGTATCAATCTGCAGTTTGACGGACTGATTCGTGCTGGTGATGTTGACGAAGCAGTGGCCAGCCAGTCCTTCGGGTGACTGCCAGGAACTGGTCAATACTGCCCGCTCTTCAAATGGTTCCTGTTGCCATCCTTTGGGCCCTTTGGCAGAGATTTTCAGTGTGATTGTGGGAACCTCTGGTGTCATGGGATAGAGCATGCGGCCAAGAATGAGGAAACGCTGTGCCTCGGTCTTTAATAAACGCATGTGGTTGCGAAGCATATGGATTTGATCTTCATGCGCCTCTGCCATGGCTTTCTGATTTGACCATACGGAAACAGCGGGCGTTTTGCCGGTTACCAGGTTCACTGCCAGTTCGCGGACGATGGCAGGGTTTCTTGTGGCGCTGGCGCTAGGACCTTCTCCACCGTAGGCGATTGCATACTCGTGGTAAATGTAAGTGAAAAGGGGAATGCCGCGTGCACCGGGTGCGCTACGGTACCAGTAACGTTCGCGGTACTCGCGGGTATGGAAGGCATCCATATAAGGGATCAGCTCTTCGTGCAATTCCTCGTGCGCAAACATGAAGTTGGGACTCAGCGATTTGCCATGCTGTCGAAGATCGGCCATCAGCTTGCAGAATGCCTGTGACTGATATACCCCGTGTCCTGGAGTATGTCCGTGTGTCGTGCTGGCGCAGGCACTGCCAGCCCCACTGACGGTTTGGTCCATCTGGACGATGTCGATACCAAGAGCATGAAGCTGGTCAATTGCCGAGCAGAAGAATTCCCTGGTGCGTGGTGCCGCCGGGCAGAACTCGTAGGAATGCCGTTTCCAGACATTCTCCTTGCCGGGTGATGATTCATTGAGTACGAAAGTTTTTGGTTTTCCGGAACTTGCGTCAATCACCAGCGAATCAGCGTAACGTTCCCATCCCGGTATTTCGCCGCCGTCGCGGCCCTCGTTTTGAAATGTATAGAACAACCCGGAGAGATAAACGAAGGGATGGAATCCATCGTTGTTAATCTGCTTGAGAACATTTCTGGCCTGTTCAGCATCGAAGATGGGGAAGTACGCACCTGCAGTCCAGCGCCGGTGGTTTTCCCAGCCGGGCAGCATGGGCATGACCGGCCCGTCAATCCGAGTTCGAAGCGACTGCATGTGCTCGAGCAGTTTTGGATAGTAGGAACCATTGCAGAGACGGCGTTCATTGTAAGTGCGGACTTCACAGGTGTGGATACATGGTCCCTGTTTCCAGAAAGCAGGAATGTCATCGCGCTTGACCAGTGTTTTTGCGCACCATGGCTGAAGTATCGCCCAGCGCTTATAGATGTCCGCAGTCTTCTGCCATGTGCCGGAGGTTACGCCGAAACCCACCTCGTATGGACTTTTCCATTGGGCTGGCGTCTGTTCCGATAACTTGTATTCGTGGTAAAGGGAGAATTTCTTGTTTCCCTGTTTGGAGATCCGTAGATCGCGCTCGTATCCGGCAGTGTCCATGCTCGACAGGTAGATGCCGGCCACCTGGTCCTGATATGAGCAAAATTGCACAGACTGTATACCGGGAGATGGCCAGGATATCGCATAATTGGTTGGCCAGTTCTTTGCCGGATTCTCTATCAGTGCGCCGGGTGAGGCTGGGGCCACGATGAAATCATCATCCGCTGATCCAATCGCGGGCACGGCAGATATATAAGGAAAGCGGATGGCAGCGAGTTTCTGTGTGCTGGGATTGTCAACTGAGATAGACCAGCGCGTCAGGGAATCATTATCATCCAGCATACCTTCCAGATTGACCGTAATATTGCTCGCCGAACCCAGTCCTTTAACCCGGATATTGATGTGTTGTGTTTTCCCGGTACGAGAGACATTTATTGAGCCATCTTTGGACGGTTCGCTCAAAATAGAACTAGTCCCGCCTGCCGGCTTTACAGCCTCCAGGCTGAACAGGTTCTGATTGGCTGTTTCGGAGATCAGGTTTATTCCTGATTTCTTGTGGATGAGCTTTTGCAGGTGTGGAACTGGTTTTTCCGCAAAGACCAGTTTCAAATGGGCATTTTCAACGGTCAAGGTGTTATCCTGCGCGGCTGCAACGGAACAGGAAATAAACAGGCCTGACACAAGGGAAGAAAGGAAGTGTTTCATAATGGACTCCGGATATTTATGTTTCAACCAATACGAACAGGAATGTGTAAATGTATGCAATACAGTGGAAATGTCGCAATATCATTTTGCGTTTCTTTTTGTTTAGACATACGATAGCTCTTAACCCGGCATAGCCGGAACAAAGAAGTAAAATGGTAGGGACGAGTCGCTGACTCGTCCGTGGACGACCGGGCCGGTCGTCCCTGCCAAATTACAAATCTTGATCATTTTGTTTAACATTCTTTCTGTAAGGAACCATACAAGCAGAACATGAATAAAACCCAGTCAACCAGTGTGGATTTCAAACATTTGACCGAATCGCGTGAATTTGCGGAATTTTCGTCCCTGTTGAAGAAGCTCACAGGGCTTGTGATGGCCTTGAATTCGCCTGGCGTAGGAGTCATCTTTCATATGTTCAGGAGCCGGGAACAGAACCCGATCTGCCTGTTGATGCGGAAGGACAAGGAGGGGCTTCGCCGTTGCAGTAATTGTGACCGCACACATCATTCATATGCTGTGCGGACGGGTAAGACGCATTTATACACATGTCATGCCGGGTTTCTGGATATTGCTGTTCCGATATTTGTTTCCGGACGTCTCATAGCAACAATTTCCAGCGGCCAGATCCTGCCTGGGCCACACTCCGATTCAGGTTTCAAATACATACGAAGGCGGCTGAAATGGTGGAATATTCCGAATGGCAAACTTCGGGAAGCGTATAATTCAGCCCCTTATCTGCCCAGAAAACAGATAAAGTATGTCATGCGCTTGCTGGAACTGTTCGCAAGGCAGCTTTGTGAGAGTGCTCAGAAAATCCGTGACCTTGAGGCGCAGATGGAGCGGCCCGAAGTTCGGCGTGCCCGTGAATTTGTGGAACAGCACCTTGATGATCCTTCTCTTCATCTCAATGATGCCGCGAAATTTGCGGGGTTGTCGCATGCCCATTTCTCCCACGTGTTTCACAAGGTGGCAGGAGTGAATTTCAACCGTTATGTGCAGGCCCGGCGTATTACGGAGGCGAAGAAGCTCCTGAGTGAAACGGATCAAACCATCACGGATATCTGTTTTTCCTGCGGGTTCAACAGCCTTACCCATTTCAACCGGGTTTTTCGTTTACTCGAGCGTCGCAGTCCGCGCAGTTACCGGAAATTGTCAGTACGTGAGCCTTCTCGGGTTTGAAAGGAATGATTATGAAAACGTGTGTGAAAATTTTCAGCATATCACTGGTTTTATTCTCAGCTATGTGGATAAATGCCGCATCGCAGCGGGAAAATACGCCTCCACCGCCGGGCACGGTGATTGCCCGGAGCGGGGACTGGGAAAAGCAGTTTCTTGGTTCGCCGTCGATGGAAATCCTTTCCGATGGAAGGTATGTCTTTACACATGACGATTTCACAGCGCATACCGATGTTTACGAGTCTAAAGACCGCGGTAGAAAATGGACCAGAATTGGCGGATTTGACAGGCAGAGGAGTGGAACACTTTTTGCGGTCAAAGATATTTTATATCAGATTGGTTACGCCATACCGGGGGTTGAGGGTGTGAGTGCAGAGTGCGTGGCGATTCGCAAATCGATCGACGGTGGGCGGACCTGGACGGAACCAAAGGACGCGAAAACAGGGTTGATTCTTTCCGATTCAATATATTACACCGATCCGGTGCCGGTGCTGTTCCATAATGGCCGGGTCTGGTGGCAGGTGGATGTGGTTGACAAGTCGAAAAAGGGATGGGCAGAGCGGTTCAGCATGATGGTGATAAGCGCTTCTCTGGACAGCGATTTGCTTGATGCCGCAAGCTGGACAAGAAGCAATCCTGTTCCCTGGAAACAGCATGAGTATTTCAGTGGCTGGGTGGAGGGAAATGTCGTGGCCGACCCGGATGGAAAAATGCATAGTATCGCCCGGGTGGAAGACTGGAAGCGGCCCGGTGGCGGAGGGAAGACCGTAGCGAGATTCAATCTGTCGGACGATGGCAAAACGCTTTCTTTCGATCCGGAAACCGGCTTCATCAACTTCCCCGGTGGTGCGTCGAAGTTCTGTGTTCGGTTTGATGATGTCACGAAGAAATACTGGGTGTTGACGACCGATGGTTTCAATGGCGGAGCCCGTAACCGTCTTAATCTTGTCTGTTCCGACGATCTGAAGGCGTGGAATGTCCGTTCCATTCTTTATCACCATCCCGACAAGCTTTCGGGCTTTCAGTATTGTGACTGGCGAATCGTAGGCGATGACATCCATTTCGTCTGCCGGCTCGGCTGGTATGGAAAGAATTTTCATGATTCAAATTACATGATTTTCGACACCATCAAGAATTTCCGTAAAAGAACCCGGAATGATGATGCGGAAATGTTGAAGTAGAACCTATCTCGAAATTGCATTGAACTATGATTGCGAATAATTATTGTTCTGGACAGCCGTGTCTTGGTGTGTTCGCACTATTACCGGTGGAAGACCAAGTTCTCTTATCTGGCGCAAAAGCTTGATGAGGCGACTTGACTTGTATTCCTGTTTGGCGGATACGGAACTCCAGACGACTACTTTGACGAGGCTTATTTTGTTAGAAAGAACACTGAGAACGAACGCTGGATAGAAGAAGGCGTTCTCAAGAAGGGGACGAGAAAATTAATAGCATCTGGAATCGATGGGGGTTGCATCTCGACATTCAGTCCCTAGATGCTGAGACGTGACCCTGAAGGTTTAGAGCCCACCTCTTTCCGGAAGCTCACACGCGTCTGAAATCAGCATTGATTAAGCCTCAACGAAGTAGTACCTATGTTTACAATATAACCAAGATGGAGGATGAGTATGTCGAATACCAAGCAACTCGTAAATCTCGACGCCATGATTCTGCGGTCTGATTTTGCAACTCAAGCGGCAGCACCACAGACGTACGATATGGTGCCTTCTATTTCGCTGCGTGATTTTACCGACGGCGCACTTGTCGGACCGAACTTAAGAAAACCAGACTTTCAGCGAGAAACAAACCATTGGACTCCTCAGCAGGTTCTATCTCTTCTTCAGTGTTTTGTTAATGGTGACCTGATTCCTTCTGTGATTCTCTGGAAATCACCGACCAACATATTCGTGATCGACGGAGGTCATCGCCTCAGCGTTTTGCGTGCTTGGGTTGAAGATGACTACGGTGATGGCCCTGTGTCGCTCATGTTTTTTGACCGCAATATTCCCGCAATTCAAAAGAAAGTGGCAGACAAAACGCGGAAACTTATTAACGAGACCATTGGTAGTTTTAAGCACGTGCAAGCAACTCTTGCACAACCGGGTCCCGATAACGAAGACAAACGAAAATTCAACGCTGTCATATCACGCGCACTATCAATTCAGTGGGTCAATGGTAACGCCGACAAGGCTGAGTCTGCATTTTTTAAGATCAACACAGAAGGAACTCCGTTAGACGATATTGAAGAACTCCTGCTTAAGGCGAGGCACAAACCGATATCTATTGCCGCACGTGCTATTATTCGCGCCGGAACAGGGCACAAGTATTGGTCGGCGTATGCACTAGAAGTTTCGGCTGTCATTGAAGAAAAAGCGCGTATTATCCATCAACTTGTGTTTGAGCCGGACCTTAATACGCCGGTCAAAACGCTCGATCTACCACTTGGAGGCGCAAAAGGTGTTCGTGTTGCATTGAGGACACTCTTAGATTTTGTCTTAATCGCCTGCCGTAATCAGCAAGGCCTTCCAAAGACAGTTTTGGATCAATCAGATGACACAGACGGAAGTGGTACAACAGAAGCATTGAAACAAATATGGGAATTGGCAAGTCGGATCACCGGAAACGATCAGGGAAGTCTAGGTCTTCATCCTGCAGTCTATTTTTATGGACCTTCTGGACAACATCAAGCGCCAATGTTTATGGGAACGGCTTTGTTGCTTAAAGGTAAGTTATTGAATAATGACCCTAGGTTCTTTCAGAAGTTCGCTGGGTGCCGCGCGCGACTCGAGAAAACGTTGGTCGAATATAAATCCACTATCGCAGCGATTTTACAAGGATACGTTAGTAGGCATCGCGTTGAGAAGTACGCCAACTTCTTAGAGGCGTTGATTAATCGGCTCGAGAGTGTTGAGTCGGTCACAAACGAGGAAATAGTCACACTAAGTGGTTTGACAGGCAAAGTTCTCGTTGGCAGTGCACCCGTTAACACCCAGTCGTTCTCTGACGAAGTAAAGAGCGAAACATTTATTCGGAAAGCATTAGAAAATACAGTAAAATGTGCGATATGTGGTGGCTATCTGGATCCGGCAAAATCTGTCTCATATGATCATATAATCAGACGACGAGAAGGAGGAAACGGTGCAGTGGACAACTGCGATCTTACTCATCCTTACTGCAACCAGTCGGTAAAGAACTAGACGGAATTTCGAGACGTGATCCTAAAGGCGTTGTTAAGGAGTTGAGAACACCATGAGAAAGACAATGTCGATTCTTATAACCCTCCAAGTTATGAATATTCTTGGACTTGTATCCTTGGCGCAAGTTGATGATACAGCCGTGATGACAATTCCTGTCGATTCACCGGCGTTTGTATTTTCGCCGGGTAACTGGGTGGGTGATTCTGGCCGCGGCGGCAGGATATTCAGGCAGACATGGAATCCAGGCGCGTATTTCCGGGTAACGTGGGAATCTGCATCGACAAATGTTGTTCCATCGCTTCTGCTTGATACGTCCACGTACAGCGCAATGAAGAGTGTCCCGAAGCTTGCGTACAATCTTGATGGTATCTGGAATGGGGATGTTCCGTGCGCTAAAGAAATTCCGGTCGAAGGTGCCGCAAAGGCTGGTAAACATGTGTTGACGGTATACCTGAAAATGTCAACACAGGTTCACCGCTGGGGTTCGGAAGGTGTCAGCGGGTCAAACGTTGTACGCATAACAGGACTGAGGCTGGGTGCAGACAGTAAACCCTGCACAGATACCCCACAGACCAGATGGGCGATGATTGTGGGCGACAGCATTACTGAGGGGTGTGGTGCGTATGAGCTGGAATGTTATTCTCACTTGGTGGGGCAGGCCCTGCAGACACAGGGATATGAATATGCAGTCAGCGCCTGCGGCTGGAGTGGATGGCTGCACCGTGGTGATAATCCGCCTGGAGATGTGCCCGGCTATTACGTGGTTACGAATTCCATGAATGGAGCCGGAGGCGAGTATGTTGATTCCCTCAGCCGGTGGAACAAAATAGATTCACTGCATTCACTGCTGGACAGCAAGGGCCGTATCAGCGCGTATGGTGAGACCGGGCAGGAGCCGTCGGTGATCATGATCAATTACGGAACGAACGACGCAATTCACCCGACAAATGCAAGCGACGTTCGGGCCAGTATGGCGCAATGTTTAGAGGCCTTGCGGAAGGCAGCGCCCGGCGCACATATTTTTATAATCATTCCGTTTGGACAGTACAAGGCGAAAGAGCTGTATGAGACGGTTGATGCCTACCGTTCGGCACATCCTGATGACAGGCGGCTGTCGGTGATTGACATGGGGCCTGATGCGGCGCGGGCGATTGCAAAGAAGGGATACTGGGGAGACCTGCATCCGAACCCGAGGGCACATGCAACTTTTGCTGCAAAGATCACTGCACGGATGATGGCCGTGCTCTGCGGTCCTGAAGCTGTGAAATAATTTCTTTGTTTACGTCTCTTTGATGCGGATAAATTGTTGTCCTGTCGCAGAATTCCTGATTCTGAATTGACTTCGCTGGAAGGCGTGGGGCAGTATTCGTTCTCAAAAACAGGAGATGGATTGTATGAGAAAGGTTTTATTTCTTCTTGTTCTGATATCAGTTGTTTCCTCATGTGTCTGTCCGTGCAAGAACAGGCAGGTTGATTATACCCGGTATGTTAATCCTTTTATCGGCTGTGCTGAAAACGGGCATACATTTCCCGGAGCCTGCTATCCGTTCGGAATGATCCAGGCAAGTCCAGACAGCGGCAACTGCACCTGGGCTTACTGCTCCGGTTACATGTATCTCGACGAGAAAATATGGGGCTTCTCGCAGACCCATCTCAACGGGACTGGATGCCCGGACCTCGGTGATGTACAGCTTCAGCCTTTTACCGGGTCGATTGAACGCGAGAATTATCATAGCAGGTTCTCCAAAGAGTCGCAGCAGGCAAAGCCGGGATATTATGCGGTTACACTTTCTGATTTCGGAGTGGATGTGGAACTTACAGCGTCTCCGCGTGTGGCCTTTCATCGATACACTTACAAAAAACCTGCACCAGCCAGGTTGCTGGTCGATCTGCAGTATGGCATTGTGAGCGGGAAGGACCAGCTTAAGCGTCATATCCTTGAGAGTAATGTAACGGCGGAAGACAAATATACCATTACCGGGCACAACCAGGCGCAGGCGTGGGTAAAGCGCCATTACTATTATGTGATCAAGTTTGACAAGCCATATACGGTGATGAAGCAACTTCCGGCGCAGGATGGTGAAAAAGCACCGCGCTATATTCTGGATTTTGATCTCAAGCCGGGTGAACAGCTTCAGGTGAAGGTTGCGTTGTCCACTGTCAGTGTTGATGGTGCGAAGAGGAATCTCTCGGTGGAAATCCCGGGTTGGGATTTTGTAGCAGTACGCCAGGCGGCAAAGAATGCTTGGAATGGACTGTTGTCCCGTGCGGATGTGGAGGGAACGAAGGATCAGAAAGAGAATTTCTATACCTCGATGTACCACCTGTTCATTCAACCGAACAACATCGCGGATGTGGACGGGCAGTATCGTGGCGCTGATGACAAGGTGATGACAGCGCCCGATAATGCCTATTATTCAACCCTGTCTTTGTGGGATACCTATCGTGCGGCTCATCCGCTTTATACGATACTGACACCAGAGAGGGTTGACGGTTTTGTGAACACAATGATTGCACACCAGAAAGCGCAGGGTTATGTGCCTATCTGGACGTTGTGGGGCAAGGAGAATCACTGCATGATCGCCAATCACTCGGTTCCTGTGATCGTCGATGCGTACCTCAAGGGTTTCCGCGGGTTTGATGCCGAGGCCGCGTTCCAGGCCATCAAGACATCATTGACGGTGAATCATCAGAAATCCGACTGGGATGTCTATATGAAATACGGTTACCTGCCTTTTGACATCATCAAGGGCGAAAGTGTCTCGCGCACACTCGAATATGTTTACGATGATTACTGTGCGGCGCAGTTTGCAAAGGCGCTGGGCAAAAAGGAAGATGCCGAATACTTCGGGAAACGAGCCGGCCATTACAAGAACATGTTCTGCCCGGAAACAAAATTCATGCGCGGACGCGACTCGAAAGGTGAATGGCGTAATCCGTTCGATCCGTTCAAGCTGAACCACGGTGCAAACAGCGGCTTTGATTACACTGAGGGGAATGCATGGCAATATACCTGGCATGTGCAGCATGATCCGGATGGATTGATTGCGCTGGTAGGGGGCAAGGACGCTTTTGCCGAAAAATTGAGCAAACTGTTCAAGCTGGAATCAAAGGTTGAAGGCAGCGGTTTCGTATTGGATGTTTCCGGATTAATAGGTCAGTACGCGCATGGTAATGAGCCAAGCCACCATGTTGCATATTTCTTTAACCATGCCGGTAAACCTTGGAAGACGCAGGAAATGATCCGCGAGATTTTCGACACGCAATACAAGAACTACCCCGGTGGTCTTTGCGGAAACGATGACTGCGGGCAGATGTCGGCGTGGTACATATTCTCGGCAATGGGTTTCTATCCCTTTAATCCCTGTGGTGACGGTTATGTGTTCGGTGCTCCGCAGATCGGCAAGATCTCGCTGAAACTGCCAAAAGGGAAGACTTTCACTGTGGAAGCAAAGAATCTTTCGAAGGCAAATAAGTACGTACAGAGCATCACGCTCAATGGCAAGAAGTATGACTCAATCAAGATTGCGCACCAGGATGTTATGAATGGCGGGTCGCTGGTATTTGAGATGGGGCCACAGCCGTTGAAGTAGGAAGACAGGAACCGCGTTCATGGAGCGTGGCTACAGAAGATGCTAGGCCGGATATAGAAAAGGAGTTGACGTATGAAAAGAAGAAATTTTCTTAAGCTAGCGGGGATTGGAACATCGGGTATTGTGGCGCCACAGTTGTCGAGGGCAGAGACTTTGGTGGTGAAGCCTGGTTTTGTGCAGGAGGTGGCCAGGGAAATTCCTGTTGTTGAAGAGTTTGATGTCATTGTCTGCGGTGCTGGTCCGGCGGGTGTTGCTGCTGCTATTGCCGCGGGACGCAGCGGTGCTAAGACGCTCCTGATCGAAGTCTGTGGATGTCTTGGCGGTATATGGACGGCCGGGATATTGAGTTATATCCTGGATTACGCGAACAAAAAGGGCCTGATGCAGGAAATATTCGCTGGGATTGAGAAATTAAACGGTCGCACGGTTACGAAGTCGGGTAAGCCTACAAACACGTGTGATGTTGAAATCATGAAAGTGCTTCTTGAGGATATGTGTACTGCGGCCGGCGTCCAGATTCTGCTCCATACTCGTGTTTGCGCCGCACTCAAGAATGTCTCTGGTCGCGTTGAACATGTCATTACCGAGTCGAAATCTGGCCGCGAGGCTTTTCGTGCCAAGCTGTTCATTGACTGCACAGGCGATGGGGACCTGGCCGCATATGCGGGTTGCGGCTTTGACATGGGACAGGCCGGCACAGGCAACACCCAGCCGATGAGTCTTATAGCTCTTTTGATGGGAATTTCTGCGGGAGATATTGGTGAGTTCTACAGGAGTGAAGACAGTGCGGCCAGCTGGGCTTCCCCTAAGGATAAACTGAAAGCCGAGATGGAGCGGGGCGGCCATTCTCCATCGTATGGCAAGCCTTCTTTGTTCCGCGTATACGATGACCTGTTCATGCTGATGGCCAACCATGAGTATGGCGTGAAGGGAACAAGTGTGCGAGATATCACAAATGCCACAATACGTGCGCGCAAGGAATTGCACAACCTGATCAATGGTTTACGTTCGCTTGGTGGCATATGGAAGAACCTGCGCATTGTGGCAACGGCTGAACAGATTGGGGTAAGGGAAGGGCGCAGGATTCACGGTATGTATACCGTGACACAGAACGACTTGGCCGAGGGAAAGACGCATGAGGATGCCGTTTGTAGGGCAACGTTCGGAATAGATGTGCATTCGACCGATCCGAAAAAAGAAAAAGGAATCGAGAAGGCGCCGGTCAAGGCGAAGCCGTATGATATACCAATACGAGCTCTGATTGCGCGTGATGTGGGTGGCTTGATGATGGCAGGCCGGTGCATCAGCGGTGATTTTATTGCGCACTCGAGTTACCGGGTTACCGGGAATTCAGTTGCGCTGGGTGAGGCAGCTGGCAAAGTGGCTGCGCTTGCTGCAAAGAATAATTGTCTTCCTCAGAACGTAAAAATACCAACCTGAACATGATAAATCTTGAGAACCAAAGTTCAATGGTTCTTCACAGTATCTGTATCTGCTTGAAACTCGGCCCCGGCTTGTATTTCGGCGGCTGTCATGCCGGTGATCATCGGTGACTCGTGATGCCATGCTCGGTCAAGCTTGACTTGCAGAACACCGTTGTGCGGCTGGGCAGTCTGTCCATTGTTGTAATGGAGGTTAGCCTTGTGACCGGACGGAATACGGATTGTAAGCGTGCCGGTTCGCTTGCATTCGTCTGCCAGCCAGACGTAGGCAGTTGTTCCAGACGGACGGTAGAAACATCGTCCGCGTACATCATCACCGACGTGGAAACATGGTTCGAGGGGTTGACCTGATTTGCCGGAAAACTGGATTGTGAATGCGGTGCGGCCTTTCAGGACATTCTTGCAGACAAGCACTCCGTGCAGGTTATCGGTGCTTCCGTCAACAACAGGTACAAACCTGGTGTTTCTTGGAAATTTTGTGGCTTCACAGGTGCCTGCCTTGAGCGGTATGCGCCATATTCCAAGAGGAAGTATGTCAAGATCGCGGAGGGAATCAATATTCACGTTCGCGGTTACGCCTTCTGGTTGTGTTTCGAATGTAACGGTCGCGCTTAGGCCACTGAGATCTACCATACGTGGAACGCAGTTGGTGGCATTAAGCAGTGTTGGAGTCACAAGCCCGAATTTCTGCCGGATATTTCGCTGATCATCCCAGATGGGTTCATTCCAGGGAATGGTGTAATCCCAGAGGAAACGCGGAACCAGTGCGCCGTCCTCATGCAGTGAGTGGAATTCGTGATTACTCAATTCGATCCGGTCGGGAATCTTGCGCGGCTTGTATCCGGCGACATAGCCGGCGTAGATATCGGGCCAGTAAAACCAGGTTTCAGGCTGATGACGGTAGTGCCTATTATAAAAATCGGCAATGGCTGCGGCCTGCGTAAAGACGACACGGCTTTCTTTTGCCTGGTTGCAGAGATATCGGACTCCGCGCCGGTTGGCTTCGTTCCAATCTGGTGAATCGACGAAGTTCTCGAGCCCAATAGAAAGGAAAAGCGGTTCAGGCTGATATTTTGCCTCGGCAAGCCAGAGATCCACAGTGGTTTCAAAACGGTCGGCGTTCATGGTCTCGGCCATGTCTCCTTTTGTCTGGGGACTCTGGTAATGCCTTCGACGCAGGTAGCAGAGCTGGGGCTGCCCTTCGAGCAGGTTGATGTAGTAAGTCCTGCAACTTGATGTTGTTGCCTGCGTGAATGCAACAATGCCGCGTTTGCATGCCACTTTCCGGTAATCATCGTTTGCCACGTAGTAGGGTACTGTTGGTGCGCCCCACTGATTGATAAGCCAGGCGTTGTCATCACCGCCATCACGCCAGTTCTGCCACTGGACCAGAGAATCCAGCATTTTAACTCCTACGGAACGGGCTATGCTGGGGGTACTGTGACCGAAGGTGTAGCTTGCCATTACATCAAGCGAGCCCAGCCCGATCATTTGCCACAACTGAGCGATCTGCTTCAGCCCCTCGCGTTGAATTCTATCGTCGAAACGCCAGAGGTTATTGTCAGGACAGCCAGGCAGCATCCAATTCGCATTGCACATTGGCATGAAATTGTCACCCCATCGGTGGTGAAGTTCCGATCTAAGCCTGAAATGAGCAAGCAGGTTCTCAGGTGATCGAGAGAAGGGGGATACCCACTCTGCGCCGTCCCAGTGATCTGCTGCCAATCCGGCGTCGTGTATGGCATCATGAGCGGCAGGATCAGGATTGGGTTTGTTTAATGCGTGGTCATTTGTGATCAGGAACCGGCAGATGGCATAACCGCGGTCAGCCACTGCGAAAACCCTGCTCAACTGTTCGTTGCCTATCTTCCATGTAACACGCCAGTTACCGCAACGGTCAGGTCTTAATGTCACAAGGGCTTTGAATCCTTCTTCTGTTTTCTGCCAGTGAAGGGGAAGGGGCTGAGGTGATCCTGGATTTGAATTTAGAAAGTCGGGTTCAACCTGTGCTTCGCATGGTTGTGGTAATGGCCCTGTGCAATGGAACGCCATGTTTATTCTTTCGTTTGGCTTGATCAGTCCCGGGTTTATGCTGAGATCTGTTTTGAATCCCCATCGGCCAGCCGCCGATTCGGATTTGAGTTGGTTTTTGAATGAGATCAGCTTGTCCCTGTTTGTCCTGATCTTCTCAGCCGCCCATGCCTGATGATCTGCTGCACGTTGGGCTTCAGTTTTTGGAGGCTGTTTTCCTTCATGCGTAATCTCAATATGCTGCAGTTTCAATGGAGGTTTGCCGCGTTCCAGCCCATGTGCACGCAAGGTGAGGTAACCGCCTTTTTCATTTTCACGGACAGGCGCAGGAAATGAAGTTTCAATGCCGTCTACAAGAATAACAACGGAATCGGCAAGGCGATGAACAACAAGGATGGCATCACCTTTATCGCTGACCGGTATTCTGGCTGTTCCTGTTTTTTTCCCATCGGCTGTCATCGTTACGGTTCCTGCGGTGCTGATGGCAAGCTGTTCCCTGCTTTCGCTGAACTGACTGAATTCAAACGGTTTTCCCCAGCCGATTCTCAATTCACGTTTTTCCGCAGCACCAAAGTTCCATTTGAATATTGCCCGGAACTCTGAAAGGTTTTCGGGGTGCACAGTGGTTGGTGACAGGGTCACTTCAGGTGCATGGGTAGATAATAACAGAGAGCCTGCTGTCGGATGTATTGCGTTGCCGTAACGCCAGGCGTTGCTGGTCTTGCTGAAATCATCCTTGAAACATTCAGGAGCTGCATTGGCAGTCAGTGACAGTACAACGATGGTTGCAGTAAGCAGCGAAGAAGTTTTCATGGTACTCTTTGTGAGTTGTTATTTGTTTTACCGGAGGTCTCCTTGAGAATCTTCCTGATGAACTGGCGCATGACGACCATGCCGCCTTCTCCCACTGTACCGTGATCGAGCCCTCCCATTTCGTAGAATTCTACATTTTGATGGCCAAGGTTGCGAAGGCTTGTGGCGAGCAGTTCATTCTCTTCCACGCGGTTCTTGTATTCGATTCTCCTGTCGCCGAGGATCAGGCAGATTGGGGGAAGATTACTGGCGCTGTAGTATAGAGGGGCATATTCATCAATAATTGGACGGTATTCACGGCCGGTGTCACCACGCAGTTTTTTAACATGAAAATGGGTGGTTACCTGCCCACTTACCGGGATCAGGCCGGCAAGCTGGTTATTTGAAATGCCACAGGCTGCAAGCCACCTGGGATCCATGCCGATCATGGCTGTGAGATAACCACCTGCAGAATGGCCTGAGACGAACACCTTGTTTGAGTCACCACCATATTGCCCGATATTTCTTATTATCCAGGCTGTGGATGCCGCGGCGTCTTCTATAAAGGAAGGTAGCTTACCCTTTGGAGAAAGACGGTAACCGACTGCTGCGATGGCGATATCGGGAACGTCAAGCTTGGGGAAATGACGGCGACCCTTGGTAAGCCCACCGCCATGGAACCACACAACTGTTGGGAAACCCACTTTATTTGTCGGGTAACGCAGATCCAGCCTACACTGTTCTTTCTGATAATCGTCGGCATTGGCCAGATCATGCCCGCTATAGTAGGGAATGTTGGTAGTGATGGAACAACCTGCTGGTATTTTGTCGGCGGCATAGTTTGTCGGACAGAATACAGATATGCAGGCTACGGAAAGAATAAGGCGGT
>Ga0156394_1010_pt1 | contig 22213 bp, 17 predicted proteins | sample RifOxyA3_FD_108038 | JGI IMG/M metagenome (GOLD analysis project Ga0156394, IMG submission 108038) | Lentisphaerae bacterium RIFOXYA12_FULL_48_11 | reverse complement strand
ACGATCTCGCGGAACAGCGCCTCTCTCTTCTCATAGAATCTCGGCCTCTCGGCAACACGTTCCTCATACGCGGCATTAACGCTGATGATGAATGCCTTGAACAGGAGTGGCACGAGATCGCTTTTGGCCGGGTAACTCCGGTTAAACGCATCAACTATCGAAAGCGCCAGAGTTGCGAGCCGGAAGAAAGCATCACCGGTGACTGTGAGTTTGCCCCCGACATCGTCGAGCGAGCGGAAGAATGGCTCCACCATGAAGAACTGTACACCGGTAACCAGCTTGTCGAGCGTGATCGCCGATTCGAGAAACTCCGGAAGAAAGGCAATGTTGAGTACAGTGAGCCTCTCCTTCGGCCCTATGACATAATTATGCGGAAGTTCGTTGTTGAGGAAAACTATATCCCCCGCCCTTACCGGGTAAATATTATCACCGATCCTGTGTTTAGCCGCACCTTCGAGAATAAAAGAAAGCTCAAAGAAATTGTGATAGTGCGCACCCCACACTGTTTTAGAAGATGGATAGCGGACCTGCGGGAAACAGCCGAGAGCACGGCCCTTATCTGTAAACGAAAGGCGCCCACCCAATCCCCGCCCACCTTCAACAGACCGGATATTCTTTCCAAGCGTAAGAACCTCTTCGTTAATACGCTCGAGATCATGGCCTTGAAGCAGCCTGTAGGCAGACAACAGTTTCGACTTTGTTTCTTTCCTTGCGCTTGTTTTCATTTGCCCAACCTGCATAGCCGGAACCAAGAAGTCTACTGGTAGGGATGAGCCGCTGGCTCATCCGTGGACGACCCGGCGGGTCGTCCCTACCTCATTCCAAATCTTGATCACTTTGTTTAACATCTTTTCAATAAGGAACTAACCTGCCGCTGCCGGTATCGACTTCTTTAATTTTCCCATCAGTAATTGCTTTAATAGTAAACTTATATCCACCATCAGGAGCAAGCGTAAAAAAGCCGACATGAAGCGCTTTGTCATGAAAAACTGCCGGGACAGGTGGTTCCGTGTTCAGCATGCCATCCTTGTCCGGTGACGAACCTGGTCCAATGACAAATTCCTGTATTCCATTTGCTGCAGCTGCTGATTTCCCTTCAGAATCCAGCGGATCATACCGTTCATATACGTGATTGTGGCCGTTGAAAACCAGCGCTGGACCATGTGCATGAATTACATCCCAAAACGGTTTCATTTTCCCGTCACCGCAATGCTTGGCCTTGGAAAAAAGAGGACGATGCCAGTAGGCAATCACGGGAGCACCAGGCCGGGCAGCAAGATCTTTCCTGAGCCATTCGATCTGATTGGCTGCAGACTCGTCTTTACCTTTAACGTGGAAAGCCTCGCTGTTGAGACTCACAAAATGCCAGCCGCCGAGATCAAATGAATAGTACATATCCGGTGCATGAGCTTTTTCCTTCCAGAAACTGCAATATCCGCTGAACGGAGGAATGGATCTTTTGTCATGATTACCCGGGCAAGGATATAGAATGGATAAAATGCGATCATAAGTACCTTTATACAGCTTTCCATATTCACCCAGAGGCGTAGCTGCCGTATTGCATGTATCGCCGGCAATCAATACCGCCTTGACCGACCCCTGAGCAATAATCAGATCGGAAACCTGCTGGGAAGATTTCTTCCCGGCCAGGTCACCAATGACTGCTATGGTAATTGAGGAGTCTGCCTGCCCCGTTCCAACACCATCCTGTGCAGGGACCGGCATAGATGACATCAACAGGACAACAAACGAAAGGACTATTCTTAAAATCTTTCCCCTCATGATCTGCCACCTCGCGACATTTATCTCATCAAAACACAAGCCTGATTCAGTGTCAAAGAAGATACACTGGGGACAGTGTACTCTACAAAAGAGCATTTTTATCTGCGTTAATCCTGTCATTCGACAGGACAAGTCTGAGGTTACAAATCTTTGTCTTTTCTGTAGCGTCGGCTGTCATCAACCGAAATAAATTAGTAACTGTTATTCAGATTTGCCGGATCTTGAAACGATCTTGTCATCTTGGATCTGCAGCCAGGCAAGCGCATCGCCAACAACTTTCTCTATAACAGCCCGCTCGAGATGGTCGTGCGGACTGTCATACCACAGTATCTGCTTCGGTTCGCCGGCCGTCCCGTAAAGGGCATCAACAGCAGATCTCGCTATGAGTTCATCATTATTCGCATTCTGGAAAAGAAGCGGACGCGGCGCAATCCGATCGATATGGTAAATCGGATCAAACGGACGCAGGAACGAAGCGACCGCAGGCGCAACAACCTTCATCCATGAATACTTTTCGTCCAGTTTGCTGCGATAAGGGCTTTCCGCCGCCATCTTCTGGAAGTCACCAGCAGCCAGCGTGAATATGCCCGCAGGCAACCGCTGGTCATAAGCCATGACCGAACACCCGGTCATTGCCCCGAAGCTGGCACCCCAGAAATAGATCCTGGCCGGGTCAATGTCAGGCCGCTCGGAAATCACATCAACAAGCCTGCGGGTTTCCTTGATGGTCAACACAATCCTGTGCCTTAACGCCATGACCTCCTGTAAACGATTGACCGATTCCTTGCGGCGCCTGCCGCGCCCATATTGCTCCGGCACAAACAGAGCAAAGCCTGCCTTTGTTACGGCATTGGCCACATCATCCCTGTCCGCAAAGTTCATCTTCATACCTATTCCATATAGAAGGATAATGGCAGGATACCTGTTTGTATTCCCTGCGGGCACCAACGTAAGCACTGGCACTTCTTCACCAGGACAACCTTCAAAGGAAAATTCCTCCCGGATGTAGTTGGTCCTATTGCTTGAACTTATTTGCTTAACGTTCAGGGGATGGCTCCGGTCATATGTCTTCAAATCACGAAAAGTCACGCAATCGGAAATCCACTTGGCCACAACACTACAAGCAACAGTAAGAACAACAACCCACAGGAAGATTTTCAGTTTGCGGTTCATTTTGGGTTTGCAGCAACATCGAATAGATCAGCCCACTCGTAAACTGCCGCGGGCTGATCACACGCAGGTTCTTTACGCGAGGCATTGTTCACCCACGTGCGGAGGTCCTGCGGCTCGAAAACAGCATTATGAAGATTCGAGCGCATTGCCACCGGCCGCTTGATAATCTCAAGAAGTTTTCTTGCATCGATCTTCCCATAACTTTCGCGTACCCGTTTGACCAGGTTCTGGTAACGGCTCCCGGCCGACAGCAACACCGCATTCTCAACGGCCTCAGGAAGCAGCTCAACCGCCTGGCCGGACCTCACCACTTCAAGTTTCTCAGGCGTAGCAGCAACACCAACGGCATCGGGAATCTTTGAATCACTGATGACATAGTAGTAGTGACAGGTACGGCGCCGGTCACGCATATATGCAATAGTTTCGTCAAGCGTACTGGTGTGTTCCAGCGCGCCGCGGAGCAGGAAACTCATCGGCGTCCCGTCCCACAACCCCTCGCCCCGCCCGCCCATTTCGCCGATAGCTATTTTCTTCTCATTCATCCCAGTAACAGAACCGATGAATCCCGCATAGCCGACATTGACGAAACGATTCACGCCGTCTCTCTCTACGGCAATGACAACCGCCTCGTCCTGAAGGCCAACATCCGTCATGTAATCAAGAACCCTCACATGAAGCAGTTGCCCATTGCTCGTGGCCTTGCCGAATAGTGCCGCTCCACTGCAGTGGAAGAACTCGGGAAAAATGTTGCCCACCTGGACTTCGGTCACGGAAACTCCCGCCCCTTCGGCCAGCCCTTCCATTTCCTCGAAATAGGCTGGATCAACATACGGCCTCTGGCGCTCAACCAGCTTGCGGGCCTCATCAAGGAACCATTTACCCTTTTCCATTGAATAATAAAGCCCCACACCGTAAACGACTCTGGCATACATTCGCCGAGCACTTTCAGCCAGCAGCTTACCGTGCTGGTAACCGAGCTCACGCGGTGTACCGCGCAAGCTGAGCACACGGTTGCCGTTGCGTACCCGTAACTTCCCTTTCCCGCAGACCTGTTCGCTGTCCACTTCTTTCCTGACAGGCTGAAGCCGGATCGCTACGATCCTCAGAATCGCCGAAAAACTGCTATCCACCTCGTGATCCTTGATTACAGCGGTAACAACCTGTGGCGGTTTTAACTCCTCATCATCTGCGCCATTCAAATGTTTCTTTGCAACACTCACCAGCCAGCTGGAACTTGAACGCGGCGGCCGGAAATCAACCTTGCGCAGCTCACCGCAACCTGTCACAAGAGCAATTCCGCCCATCAACCTGATCCGCCAGCAGAACTCACCGCCAATACGTTCAACTCCTGTTATGAAGGGATGCAGAAAGAGATTGGCCTTCAGCCGGGTACCCCATGAAATACGTGGTATGGCCGCAGACAGTTCACTTAATGCCTTGCGGGTTTCTGCCCACCCGGCATCATCAGCAGAAAAATGTGTTTCCTTGTCCGGTGCGGATACATGCAACTTGCCGTCATAATGGACATTTATGCGGATCTTGTTGGCTGGCGAAGCTAATTTCAGAGCCGCCTTGTCATCATATACGGCCACGCTTCCCTGGAAATGCTCGCGCGGCTTGTCGCTGTCTTTTTTCTTCTCAGAAACAGCTACGGACAGAACCCCTTGCTCAACCGGCCAGGCCGGTTTGGACAAACAGGCAAGAGTCCTGTCGACATTGTGCCAGAGCAGACAGCATGCAATCAGCCAGTTGACAAGAACAAGCACAACAACGGGTACCAATACCCATTTAAACAGACGTGACAGTTTCTCTTTCATGACCGAGGAGAAAGCTTCCAAATATTCACCACCGAAGCAAGACGCAAAGCATAACTGTACTAAGGACAGGTACGAACGGCTCTAAGATAAGCACGTTGCCCAGAAATCTTGGCTTGCATCCTTTTATTTTTTTGACATTAACAACGCCACAAATCAGCGGTGCGGCTTGCCGCTGGGAGCTTCACTTTGTTGGGTCTTTGATTTCAGGCGTTCTCGAATCTGCTCGAATTGTTTATCCATACCTTCGCCGACAGACCATCTTTGAATTTCTTTGAGATCAATATGATTATGCATGGCTACGGCAACGGCCTGGTCGAGACACTGCTGATCGTGATCGTGATAGAACCATGTAAGTCTGTCTTTGACGCAGTCGGTCGGCGATATGATCCTGAGTATTCCTGTGGTTGTTTTCAGCTCAAGGATTACCTTAACAGGCTCTTCGCCTACGGCAGGGGGACCTTTGGGAAACTCGACAAACAGTTCGGTGTCCGGGTGTTTAAAATATCGGCCATCTTCGGAGAAACCCAGATCGTTCATTGCCTCGCGAATCGCTCTGCGCTTGGGCGCCATTAACGAGGTGTGTATCATATCCAAGTCCATTGATAAGTATTTCCCATGGCTGTAGATCGAGACGCATGCACCGCCGGACAGGACAACATCTATGCCTTTGATACGCAGGTGCTCCTGTATGAATGCACCAAGGTCTGCCCTGTCCATTTTGCTGATTGATTTCACAATGGTTTCCCTCGGCGTCTGGGCCTGCGTCTGTTCATTACGAGTTTTTCCTTCAAGTCGTCAGGACAGAATGTCATCACCTTGACAAGCAGGCTCTTGAGTTCTGTCAGGTATGGACAACGCGGGTTGAACGAATACAGCCTTGTGCGGCCGACAGACCGGCTGCGAAGAATGCCTCCGATTTCGAGCCTGTCCAGTTGGTTACGAATAGGTCTGTAGTCCACGGCGAAGAATCGTGCGATCTCGCGCGGGTAACCTTCTTCGCGGACCGAAATGAATAGCAAGACTTGTTCGCAACTTCTTGAACCAACCAGTGTTTCCAACATTTGACACGCTCCCATACTCAAAAATAACTGATGCTCTATGTGCATCACATGATGTACTATTTGCATCAATGTGCATCAGGTATTTTAAATATGCAAGGCTAATCTCAATGACAAACCGAAAGCATAACCCCGCCAGAGGCAGGCATGAACAGTACTAAGATAAGTATGTTGCCCTGGAATCCTGGCTTGCAGCCTTTTAGGTTTTCGACAATCACAACGCATATGTTCAGATGGTTCCAGACCCGCGCTCGACGCGGGATGGCGAATCACCCGCAAAGTCTGGTTTGGCGCTTTCTCTTCTCGTACTTCAGGACTCTTCTTTTACCGTCCTTAGTCGTGAGTGTGGCAATTTGGAGGGTGTTTCTTTTACCTTCTGAATAAGCCTTGGCGACGCATCTCGCTACATGCTCACGTTTGAAAAGCGTTGCCTGATCGATTGACATTCCGTAACCGTCGCCCGATACATCGAGCCAGAGACGCCAGCGGCCGTTCCCGCAGATGTCCGAAAACACTGCGTACCGCAAAGGATTATCTGAGTCTGTGATGCGTCTCTTAATCTCTCGCCGCCAAGCCGGAGAGAGAGGCTCAACGTCCTCGATGATTTTATTTTGCTTCGAAGTGGTCATGTCAATCTCTTCTTCATAAACCGAACTTCAACACCTTGTCAGGCTACTTTGGATTCTTTGAGTTCCCATCCGGGGAAGACAAGCACAGCGGGATGGCAGTTGAGTGCCCTTGCGAGGATTTTTGCCCTTTCTACGCCGATTTTGATCCGGTCATTCTCAATTCCGGAGATTGTGGATTGGGGAATGCCGGTAAGTTTTGCGAGTTCAGCCTGGCTGAGCTCTTGAAGTTCACGAACAATCCGAACTGATTCGCCGACAGAAACCTCGACAGTCTTCTTTGCTTTTCTGTAATTCTTCATTTTATTGCCTCCTGTAATCATGAGGGGTTATATCAATCACCTGGACATTTATTTTTTCTCTCTCCACCTGGCAGCCCAACGACCTGTATGAGGTTCGAGGTGAACCGCTGGGTTCACCGAGCAACCTCCATGTGTTTGTTCGGCAATATTTCTTTTGTGCTTAATGTAACGGTTCTTGTCCGAGTATGTAGTAAATAATAGTTCCGTCTGAGCAGACAAAGACGTTGAAAGATCCTTCTGGGTGATTCTTGAATTGAATATCCTGTCCAGTAGCCAAATCGAAGCACTGTAGGCGGATTACAAAAGAATTTCGCACATCTGCACTATAATACAATCGCTTCCCTTGGTAATCGTGTAACTCAAACCAGGAGGATGGGTCATTGGGTTGTGTGGGCAATGATTTTAGAACTTCTGATTTCTTAGATGCCAAAGAAAATCTCATCAGTTTATCATCCATTATGAATGCCAAAGCATCATCTTCCATGCTCCACTTCGGCGCTCCGTAGAGGGCCGGAATTCCAAGTTCAGTCGCTGCGACTTCTTTCATCTCATGCAAATCCAAAATTCTGAATGGCCCACGACTCTCATACCTGTCAATTCCTTCCCAATACGCCAGATACCGTTTGGAGTGAGATAATGCGAACTTAGAAGGTTGCAGATTCTTGCAAAGGAAGTCTAATTTAACCGTCGAAGTTTTGACGTCAATCAGCATCAACCTAGCATCGGGCTTTTGATATCCATCCACTCCTACCAGTAGATCCCTGTCTGAGACCCACCACAGCCACGCCAAGTCGTTCCCATCTTTTGCAAGTTTCTTTGCCAACACCTTACGTTCGCCAGTGTTTTTATTGAAATAACAGAGGTCATTCTCGTTCGTCTCTGATGGTCCCTTGATATCCAAATATGCGACGGAGCTGCAATCAGGGGATATGGCACCACCTTGACATGCACCGTAACCACAGTCCGCCCATCCATATTCCCTGAATTTTGGGAAAGTTGTCGTGACAAGCAAATGCCCGTCAAAATCATACGTGCGGATGAGATAGTTATCTTCAGTAGTTTTATTTCTTGTCATGTAGCGCAAAGTCTTATTTTTCTCGTCTACATGAAGCAGTACATTCGAATATCTTGAAGAGGACTTTACAAACACAGTACGGTCCACTCCGGGACTAATGATGCCAGCAACAGGGTAGGCGCAACCCGATAAAGTCATACAAGTGACAACCAATAATATAATAGTGTCAATGTGTTGTTTCATAACCTTGATATTTTCTTTTTGTCTTCTCCAGCCGAACGATCGCCATCACCGGACGGTGGCTTCCACCGGTACGGTGCGGGGCGTGGTTCGGTGCTATTCTTTTTCTGAACTTTTCAGAATGTCATCTCCCGTTCCCCTGACTCCATCTCGACCTAGAGACAAGAGCGTGTAGTTTGATCCTTTTAATTCATAAACAAATTTGTGTCCCCAACTATCCATGAGTGGATCGCCATCAGAATATACAAAGAACTGTTTGGCAACAGGCAAAGATAGAATGGTTTCCAATGATTCAGGATAGCGGTTGCTTTGAGCTTTGCATTCGTTAAGAACGTAAGCAACACGCTCAAGCTTTGCGATGTTTGGATCTTTGCGTGACCCTTTGCTCATTGAAACCATCTTGGTGCATCCTAAGATGACAGCAATGACGATTACTGTGACCAATATATAGGACCATTTCATTTCTTATTTTTCACACCGAACAAAAGTATTAGGCTGAATTGAATTCGTTTATACGGACAAATCCCTGTATAAGCGAACACCTCCCGTCTTGTCTGTATCCTATCCGCAAAAGAGTGTTGAAAAAAGGGAAAAAGACAGGAAAGTTAGAACATATCAGCCCAGACAAACATTCTTCCGCCGATTGCGCCGATTACACAGATTTCAAGAAGAAGTTTCTACTAATCCTAAAAAAGAAAATATTCCCCCGTCTTCCATCAGCATCATCTGCGTAATCTGCGGATACATAGTCTTCTTTTCTTTCCTCAGTATTCATCTGCGGTTATTCTTATCTGCTTTCCTGAGTGACAAGAGAACGGCAATCTGGCAATTTCCGCACATGACCTACACAAAAATATCCTGTTCGTTATTATTCGTCCTGCTACTGTCAGCCCTTCCCGCCCTTTCCTTCAACGGCGAGAAAGTCACGGAAGGACCTCTTACACTGACGATCGGTGCAATACCCGATATAACCAACCGCGAAGCCGTTACAACAGTCTCTGTTACCCTCAGCAATTCCGGTACTGCGGCATTACCGGTCAAAGTCGAGATCGGCGGCCTCGCAGACGGCGGCAAACCCGCTAGCCAGAATCCACTAAACCTGGACGTACCCGCCAATGGCAAAACGGAAACACAATTTCAATTCACAATGGGTAAGGACAGCTATTCGTCCCTATACCCGGTCCATGCATATGCCAGCTTCAAAACCAGTGGCATTCCTGTCACCGCACATGCCATCCAGATCTTCGCGTGTGATTTTCCAGCTGCAACAACCGACTCGACAACCTTCGAGTCCGTACCCGTCCCGTCAATTGGCGCGCTGACTCTTTCTTCAGTCAAAACCCAGCGAGTTGCCTGGAATCACTTTGGCAAACCGGAAGAACTGCTGCCCGTCGGCTGGCAGGGAAGCGATGCCAAATCCGGCGCTAATTTTTCCCGGACATCAATGGCACGTGGCGAAACGAGAAATGGATTTTCGATGCACCCTCCCTACCGTGGCGGAGTTGGCACTATGTTCGCCGATTATAAACTCAAACTTCCCCCCACAACATCGCTCAAGTTTATTTTCTTCAACGCCATCAGGGACAACGCGGCAACCGAACCTAAAAGCGATGGAGTTACTTTCCGGGTTTGGGCAAACGACAAAATGCTTTACGAGAAACATACTGATTCCAAAACCTGGGTTCCGGGCGAGGTGGACCTTGGCCAGTATGCGGGTCAGGAAATACTTCTCCGGCTCGAGAGTCATCCCGGGCCGAAAAAGAATACAACATGCGATTCATGCTTCTGGGGCGATCCGACAGTGGTCGCAGGCAAGCCGCCCGAAACACTCTCAGATGCTGAACGTAAACAGCTGATCGACAATGCACGACAGGCCGTTCTGACCGGTAAAACATCCGTCAGGAATGGAAAAATATGGAAACTCAAAGGTGGCGCAGCGGCAGCATTCATACCCGGGAAAAACGGTATTATGGATGGATCTCTTGCCTTCGGATCCGGCGACAGGGTTGTTGTCTATGATGGTCTAAATGTGGCCATATCCCAGCATCGCGTCGGGGCCTGGCCGTCCGGCGTGGTTGTTGAAAACGTCAGCTTCAGTGAAACAGCCGGCAGGTTGCGTATTACCCACAAGCTGATGGTCGAAAACAGAAAGAGTGATCTTACCACAGAAATCTGGCCGGAAGGTTCCGGACTGAGACTAAAAATAAGTTCACCTGAACGCATAACCGACATCTCTCTTAACCAGGCAGACATGAAAACAAAATGTGTTTACTACGGACATGGATATGCCATTACGGAGCCTGAAACTTTCCGCGCCTCAGGCGGCGGGCACAACATGTCAACCAGCCATGTCGGCATGGATTTTGAAAACGGGCTTTCACTGCTAATGGCCAGTGACACACCTCCTGACAGCTTTGCAGTTGATCCCGCAACACGCCACTACTCGCTGCACACCCACCCTGACGCCATGCTCACATTCGTTCCCGGCGCAAAAAACATTTATGACTGTGCAGTCAAATATCGCCCGCTTTATGACAAGAAACCATCGGCTGGTGTCGCAGTAAAAGCCGGTAAATTCGTATTCGACTACTGGGGTGGCAAATACACGGACGACACAAAACTGATGCAGGATGCCTGGCAGTATGGACTGACCAACTCGTTTCTCATTATGCACGCATGGCAGCGCTGGGGTTACGATTACCGTCTGCCGGACATCTATCCACCAATGCCATCACTCGGCACACTGGAAGATATGCAGGGACTAAGCAGATTCTGTAATGAACGCGGTATCATCTGGGGCCTGCACGACAACTACATTGATTTCTATCCCGACGCCGATAACTTCAGCTATGACCACATCACTTTCACAGAACAGGGCAATCCAAAGCGCGCGTGGCTTAATGAAGGACGCGAGGCACAGAGCTACCAGTTCAGGCCTGATCACATCATGCCTTTCTTGAAAAGAAACCTTGATCTTATCAAGCCCACCCTTCGACCCACTGCCAACTTCGTGGACGTGTTTACATCTGCCAACAGTTTTGATTACTATGACCGGCAGGGTCAGTTCCATTCCCGTCTGGAAACAAGAAAATGCTGGGGCGAATGTTTTTCAACCATCCGCGACACTCTTGGAAACAACGCGCCGACCACATCCGAAGCAGGCAGTGACCACCTTATCGGCTGGCTCGATGGCGCTGATTGCCAGTTCCTTGAACTGAGTGCAAAACCGAAACGTTTCCACAACAACTTGACCTGCGCGGACTGGGAACGCGTACCGTGGTTCGACATAGTCAATCATACCCGCTTCGGACTGCACGGTGTCGGTTATTCCGGGCGCTACCAGGGTGACCGTTCACGCTACCAGCACGGCATTGACAGCGATGACTACCTTAGCGCCGAAATTCTTACCGGCCACGCTCTGATGGTTGACCTGTCCAGCGGATTGACAGGTGCCGCACGCAAATACTGGCTTGCCCAGGAAATCATCGAGAGTCTTGCATTTGATGAGATACAAAGCGTGGAATATGCCGATGGCAACATTCACCGCCAGACGATACGATGGAAATCCGGTGCTGTTGTTCATGTAAACCGCGACAACAGCGACTGGGCAATCGCCGGACATACCCTGCCCCAGTATGGTTATTACGCCAGGAACGGCTCCGTGGAATCGGCCATCGAACGAATCAATGGCGCGGCAGTGGAATGGTCACGTGGTCAGAATGGAACTTATGTGAACGGGCGTGGTTTTCATCCGGATCCACCGCTGGCCATTCAGCCCCAGGCTGAACGCGCTGAATATCTTGGCGGACGTGAATTCCGTTTTGTCTCAAGCTGGGACGTACGTGAACCGATTTCAAAAGATTTGAATATCCTTTATCAATTCACCGCACCCATGCCGGGACGCAGGACGGAATATGTCATTTCCGGTGGCGGTAAACCTGCCACGGTGACATCAAAATGGCAGGGCCGCATCACTACCGGTGATGGCTGGACAATAAAAATTCCAACAAACTGTCCGGCTGGAAAATACGAGGCGCTTGTCAGCCTGTGCGATCCAGGCAGGGGCCGGACACGGCGTTATCGTATGCTCGGCGATGAGGATTCAGAGAAACGTTACCGTGTCGGCACCCTTATAGTTGAAGGTAACAAGACAAACATCACGGGCGTAACCTTTCAAAAGCTGGATACACCTGAAGCTGTCACGGCAAATAATGAATATAATAAAGCAGAAACCGATTTCGGAACCGCGATAACCAAAGGCGCTTTCCGCTGTCAGAAGAACGGGAATAAGCTGCTTGTGACGCCGCTTCCAAAAGCGGAGGCATTCCAGCTGACATTGCGCCCGGAGAAAATTACAGGATACGCAGTAACGATCAAGGGTGTGGAAGCGATAAATCTCGAAGGCAGGAAGACCAGGGATGTTCCTTTCAAATCCGAGGGTAATAGTCTCGTATTTACAACGACAACAGGTGAATTTGCATACCAGGTTATATTTGAAGCCAGATCCCTGTTCCGCCGTCTGTTGAATTAATTTGCTTTATACAGGACCAATATTATTTCGGTTCCGTAAACATGACGGCCCTGTTACCATTCAAGCATTGTGGAATTGTCGGACAAGACTAACAACACTGTACGCAGGACACTGACACTGCTGTGGGCGCTTTCGGGTTTCTGTGTACTTGCCCTGGAAACGATATGGATGCGCGAAATAGCCCTGCGCGCAGGCAACACGGCTGTCGCCTCCACACTGGTAATTACCGTGTTCTTCGCGGCTGCGGCTCTGGGCAATTTCACTGGTGCACGGCTGGTCCAGGGCAGGAAAAATACACTGGTATACTACGGACGCTTCGAGGTCGCTTCAGCCCTGGCCGCCGCGGTAACGTTCGCGCTGAACCGCTGGCTCTGGTCCAACAATAGCGTGCTTCCTGAATCATGGGCCGGACAGATCCTGGCTGCCGTTCTTCTGGTCGGTCCGCCATCATTCTTCTCCGGCGCATCCTTTCCCGGCCTGGCAGAAACTTATGTTGAAGATGCGCATCACCGGACCTCCACGGGCGGCCGTTTTTACGGAATGAACCTGCTTGGCGCAGCGCTCGGCATAGCGGCAGGAGGCGTGTGGTTACCATACAAACTGGGTTTAGCCGGCGCATTTACCGTGGCCGCAATCCTGCAACTGGCTGGAGGACTGATCGCATGGCGCATCGCCTCGATCATCCAAACCTGCCCACCCGTAAACCGCAATATCGGAAACTTCCTTACGACTCCAAACTGGCTGGGTTGGACGCTGTTGGTCGTCTCAGGAATTCTATCTTTGTCGGTCCAGACACTGCTTATCGTATGGGCACGCCAGGTGCTTGAGGGCTCCGTCTATGCCGTGTGTGGTGTATTGACCGTATTCCTCGCAGGGCTCGGTGCGGGCGGACTGGCAGTCGCGGCCCTGCGTCGACGAGGCCGTTCCATCACAGACTTGCTTGCATATTCTTCCGGTGCATCCGGGCTCCTGCTTTTTGTCATGCCGGTTGTCGGTGCATGGTTGTGCGGACAGGAGATCATTCTTACCGCCGGTACTCTGGAAGGACTGTTCCTGCAGGCGGTTCTTGGCTGCGGACTAATCCTGTTGCCTCTGACCTTTTGTCTCGGTGGTGTATTTCCTGTGGCATGGGAATTGGTCAATACCCGGACAATCAGCGAGGGACGCATACTCGGTACCGCAATGGCTGTGAACAAGTTCGGAGCGGCTACTGGTACAGCGCTGGGTCTTTTTGCGATCATTCCGCTCTTTGGCCTCTCGCACGGCACGATCGTGCTCGGCTGGGGTTATCTTTTAATTACTTTTGTACCGCTACTCATTGCACATCGATTGACACTGAAAAACACGGCATGCCTGATCATTGTAACAGCGATTGGTCTTTCTCAAACACTGCGTCATGAAACGGTTCTTGGAACTACCAACGACGAGAAGGTTCTCGCCACATACGCTGGTGCCTACGGACCTGTTACGGTAGTCGAAAATAAAACAAGCGGTTCCAAGCAGATCCTGCTCAACAGCCGCCAGCGACTGAGCGGCACACGACGCGCTCTTACTGCACAGCGGATGCAGAGCTGGATTCCACTCCTGTTCTGCAGCAGACCGGAACGCGTCGTAACAATCGGCATGGCATCAGGCATTTCAGCAGCAGCGGCACTTGATTTTCCAATAAAAGAACTGCACTCAGTCGAACTGGTTCCTGAAGTGGTAACCGCTGCGCACGATCATTTTGGTGAGTGGAACACAAAACTCTTTTCAGACCCTCGCTCGCATGTTCACGTTGCGGACGGACGGGTTAAACTCGAACAGCTACCCGGTAAATTCGACGTAATTACCTGCGATCTCTTTTTCCCGATAGAGGATGGTACTGCTTTTCTTTATTCACACGATTTCTTCGAAAGCTGCCGCACACGGCTGAACGCGGGCGGGATTTTCTGCCTGTGGCTGCCATGTTACCAGCTTACACCTAAAACGGCAGGCATCGTCATCCACACCTTCTCGAAAGTATTCCCGTGTGCAATCGCGGTACGGGCTAATATCGATCCGCTACAGCCTGTTATCGGTTTGCTCGGCGCAAACAGATCGATACCGATGTCAGATGAATTTCTTACCGCCCGACTTGCTTCACCTGTCGGACAGACCCTTGCCGCACAGTCACCTTTCTTCCGTTCGGTTGACACAGTCAGGCTGCTGTTTGTGACTGATATTCACTCAGCCAGACCGGGTTTCGATAATTATGAATTGAACACCGATGATCGTCCGCTATTCGCCTACCTTGGCCCCATGCAGCCGCGCGGCAGGGAACGACTCATAGGTTTTCCTCTTCTCGACTGGATTGGTAAACGCGCATTGCGCCCGGCATATCCCTCGTGTGATTTCGGTACAACATCGCCGGAACGTGTGCTCACGGCCCTGCGGGCGGGCAATTATTCTTACGCCGCAGCGGCAGCAGCCATTTCCATTCCTGGTGATACACGTCCGGCCAGCGTTCGGGAACAGCAGGTTAACGGATATCTGCGACACGCCGAAGAGCTGTGGCCCGCGGCACGCGCAGTGGCCGGGATTCCTACGGAAAGCAAAGCCCCATAATACCGGCTGTATAAAGATCAACCAGTGTGGACGCATCTGCGATTAAGGTGTCCTAAACGAGCGCCGTACAGGTAGGGCGCGACCGCTGGGCGCGCCGTTATATAAATGCGGCGGTCGCAGCGCGACACGCCCTACCTTTGGAGGGGTCAAGCTACACCGCCCAAGGCGGCCCCGTCCTCCGTTAAATTCGTGGTTGGTGGCAGGCCCTAAACAAATGCACCAAATCGCAGATGCGCCCAACCAGCATTCAGTTCTTGTGCTTTGGTTATTGGATTTGCAAGACTCTGCTCAAGTTAACAGAAGGAGATCGGATTTGACACGAGAAATGGCCATACCGGGAACGCATGATTTGGTAATGGGTGTATTGTCACAGGAGACCCCCATGACAAATCAAACACACGTGTTGGACATCGGGGCAGGCGAAGGGGCCTTATCAGAAAGGTTGAAGAAAGCCGGCGCATCTGTAACTGCATGCGATTACGCGCCTGAACAGTTCAAAGCGCAGGGAATAGAATGCAGGAAGTGCGATAAATCCGGAACATTGCCTTTCCCTGATGGACAGTTTGATCTTGCAGTGGCCGTGGAAGTGCTGGAACACATCGATGGTCACGCCGGTTTCTTCCATGAAGTGGCCCGAATCCTGAAGCCGGGTGGACTGTTTTTATTTACAACCCCGAATATCCTGTCGCTCAAATCGCGCATTCAATTCCTGTTTACAGGATCTTTCTATTCCTTTGGCCTGCTGGAGCCTTTTACTGATGACCCGATACATCAGCACATCTCGCCGTTTACCATGAACAGGTACGCGTGGATGCTGTCACAACACGGACTCAGCATACACCGGGTTGCAACCGACAAGGTACAAACAAGCTCACTCCTCCTGTCATTGCTCGTACCATTTATAAGACTGGCGTCTCTCGGCCAGGGCAGAAACACCGGTCTCTTTCAGAAACAAAACTCTTGGCTTCTTCTATCCGGAAGGAAGCTTGTTATTGTTGCACGCAAAGCCCTGTGAAATTTGGGAACAGGATGTAAGACAAAAATGCGGGTAGAATCTTAATTTCTTTTTTCCGCGTCTGCGTGGAACGGAAACCACAGACTACTTTCGTGTACTTCATTCCCTTCGTGGTAAATATCCTTTCTTCCTCTAATTGCCGAATGGGACGGAGAAGCGGTATTTGAAAGAATACGCTGATGACAGCGTACACTACAGGTGGAGCTTACTTGTAGAGTCGGCTGTCCACAGCCGAAATGAAGCACTGCGGGTTAAAGCCTGCAGTTTCTTTGCGGAATCCGGCAACGTGTCCGGAGAAGCTTTAGCGAAGACGGATACATCAATGTCAGCGCGCAAAAGGCACACGCCGGCTTCACCGCAAAATGCGACCCGCTCCTCCGTTACCTCGACGCCAACAAATCTGACTTACACCCTTGAGAACACAACATTACGCAGCCATCTTGACATTACACAGAAATACCAGTGAAGCTCCCCGCGGCAAGCCTGCCCGAGGCTGGCCAGGGCCGCGGGGTATCCCGCCAACAAAAGCGGGATCAGCGGAACTCCGCCGTAGCCTTGACTCGTCTTCATCCATTCTATACCGTATTTGCCGCGCCATTCATCCCGCGTGCCAAGGCACGCGGCATTTTGGCGAAGGCGAGTAAACAAACAGCATAACTGGGTGATATTCATGCGTGTTCTTGTTGTTAACTCTCATCCTGACCGTTCGGAAGCAAACATTTATACTGCTTTGCGAAAGCAAGGAATGGAAGTAGAGGTTGTATGTGACCCCACCGCGAGATGGAGAGAATTCATCAGGTCCAACGAAGTGCCTACATCGCATATTCACTTCCGATCACACATCGACTTTGCAGCAATATTGTACTTGAGGGAGAAAATCCGGGCAGGTTCATTTGACCTCATCCACGCCGTAAACAGACGTTCCACTACACATGTGATGGTAGCTTTGGCAGGAATTAATATCCCTGTCGTGGCGTATCGAGGGATTGTCGGAAATATCTCCCGCTGGCATCCTGAAGCAGGATTTACATATTTCAGAAAGAAAATGAAACGTATAATCTGCGTGTGTGAAGCAGTAAGGCAATATCTCATTTCGGTTGGGATTCCGGAAGAAAAGGCCGTGACTGTCCATAAAGGGCATAACCCATCATGGTACCAACCAGCCGACAGGAAATGTCTTGAAGAATTTGGTATTCCTACCCACACTTTTGTGGTCGGTTGCGCGGCAAGAATGAGGTCACGTAAAGGTATCGATGTGTTAATTCAATCAATTGGCCTGATTCCTGAAAAAAATATTCACCTGCTCCTGGCTGGAGAGATAGCAGATACATCCCTCCCGGAACTTGTAAAACGGTTCAACCTTGAACAGAGAGTGCATTTTACAGGACACCGGCCTGATGCCCCTGCCCTGATGGGTGCATGCGACTGTTTTGTAATGCCATCACTTCGAAGGGAAGGCTTGCCAAGGGCGGTGATCGAGGCAATGGCCCAGGGTGTACCGCCTGTTTTAACAGATGTTGGCGGAATGCCGGAAATCGTTGAACACATGGTGTCAGGCATTCTTGTTCCACACGGCAATGCCGGAGTTTTGTCAGAAGCAATCGGCAAATTGGCGTCTGACAAACCACTTAGAGACCGTCTCGGTGCCGGCGCTAAAGCGAGAATGATCTCACATTTTAATATTGAACAGACAACGAAAGCCTACAGGGAAATCTTCTCATCCGCGGTATCCCAATAGTTTACGACATCTTGCAATATTTCCGATTATTACCTGCCACTCACTCCTGGCCGATGATTAATTTGACATTCGGTACAGGCTATGATTCCATCCCGCCCTTGTTGTAAGATAAAAGTCTAATAAATAGAAATATTGACAGGTTTCTCTATGTCTAAAGAAGCAATGTCCAGTCCTGCTGATCTTGCGCGTATTGCCAACATACTCATTTGCCCGAAGTGTTCCGCACAGGTGAAAATCCAGCCCGACCTGATACTCTGTGCTGGTTGCGGCGCAAAATATCCCATTCACGAGGGTATACCTTTTCTGGCCCGGATGGGAACAGCCAATACGTGGGACGGAACCACAAAAGATGAAACAAACAGCAAGGAATACCAGGAACAGTATCATGAAATAGAGAAGGCGGCAGAGTACAATATTGAATACAAGGAAATATTCCTGAAACGGATGAGCACGGCCAGGGAGTACATGCTTCTCCGGCGTCTCCTGAAATCACAGGGACGCAGCGGCATGCTTCTTGAACTGCCCTGCGGCGGCGGAAGGCTCAGCCCCCAGCTTGCTCCTTTCACGAATCTTCTCGTCGAAGCCGATATTGCAGAAGGTCAGGTTCTCTACGGCAAGAAAAATGTCACATCGGAAACGCCAAGGATCTGGATGACGGCATCCGCTTTCCATATTCCATTCAAGGATGACAGCTTCGACGGTACCGTATGCATCAGGCTCTGCCATCACCTGCCGACGGCAAATGAACGGGAGCGTCTGATAAAGGAATTGTTCAGGGTTTCAAAGCGCTTTGTCATCATGACTTTCTTCGATTACCATTCTTTGAAAAACCTGCTCCGGCGCATGAGACAGCCCTTTGACCATAAGCCGCCGAAAATGACCATGACAGTGGATGAAGTCAGAAAGCAGGCCAGTGAAAACGGTGCGGAACTTGTCGAATGCCCATCCCTGATGTCCCTGTCATCGGGCCACAGGTATGCCCTGATGGTAAAAAACAAACCATGAGAAATAATCTGGAAGCGGCCGGTTATCATTCGTTCACCTTGCCGGATCTTCTGCCGGAACTGGAACGTAACATATCCTCCGGCAATTACAGGCTGATTGCCGCCGACCGGAAGACTCTTATATGGGCCCAGCATCTGGATGGAAATGTTCCCACAGTCATCAAAATGTATCGTCATCGCGGCTTATTGGACTGGCAGAGAGAACAATTCTCCCGCTTTCGAGTCCAACGCGAATTTGACTCTCTTTCCTTCCTCGTAGCAAAAGATATTCCCTGCAGTAAACCTCTGTTCTGGTCCTTTGGATGCAGTTCCTGTTTCGGGTATTATGAAATATTGGCAACACGTGAGATTGAGAACATAACACCTTTGGATCAGTTAATATTTAACAACAAACCAGAGGTGACAAAACCCTCCCTCTTTGCCTCGTACAGGCTTGTCCGCTGCATGCACCAGAGCGGCTGCTATCATGGCGCAATGTCCGCAAGAAATATATTGATCACTCATAACAATCTGAAAAAACCGTCTGCCTACATTATAGATATGCCGAAGGCAATACTGTTCCCTTATGATATAACCAGCACCAGAATGGCATGGATGGATCTGTATTTATTGACCACAAAAATCATTAAATACATGGACATGAATGAATGCATCGCTGTATTAAAAGAATACGGACTTGAGAATGCATCTGCACAAAGATTTATGAATCACATTGCATCCTATCGTCCATCAAAACCGATAAGAAATCTTTTCCTTATGGAATGCCAGCTCTGGGAACTGCTGGCACGTATCGGAATACGGTGTTACAGGTCGAGTTACTTGCACGGATAAGTCATCCGGACCTGACTTCTACTGCGGCAGTGGATCGCCGTTCATTTTATAGACCCAGGCGCGCAGCTCAGCCTCATATCGCGGTGGAACAGCATGCTCGGTGTTCTGCATCACAATCAAGGTAAGGTTCCGCTTGTACGCCTTGGCCATTTCATCCATTGACTCGCCAAGCTTCAGAAGCGGCTGGCGCCACCATGGAGTTCCGGAATCACCCACCATCAGCAGGAAATTCTTGTCCTTCAGTGTTCCACGATGCAGACCGGCAGGCAGCGTAAAGAATCCGCCATCAATGATGTAAATATTCCTGAAATGCGACAGGAGCATGTCATCCTCGCAACAGACCAGCATCGCGGTCGCATGGCCGCCATTTGAAAACCCGCCAAAAACACTCTTTGTCGGATCGGTGTTAGTCACGGTCTCGAACAATTTACCAAGCATTGTGTCATAACATTTCTTCACAACGGGATAATCGGCAATACTTATCATGCACCCGTCGAAGATTTCACTTTTATCAATGTCCTTCTTGAAAAGCGGAACATTGACGAGAATGAAATCCCTGTCCTTCATTATTGCACGTAATTTGCCAAGCGCTGCCGGATCGGCCTTGCCTCCTGGATTACCATGGAGAAAAAGGAAAACGGGGAAATTCCTGTCCTTTGTATAGTTATCGGGCAGGCGGATGCTCATTTGCGGCACAACTTTTTCGCCGTTCTTCATGGTGTAAAGCGTATCGGGCAATTCAGGAAACTGGAAATTCAGCACTTTGCCCGGTTCCAGGTTCTCCGCGACGGCATTCACCGCAATCAAAATTACAAGACCTATCAGTATCTGTTTCATTAAAAGACTCCTGTCGGGATTTAATTATTCTTTTTCGTTGCGTCCAGCCTGCCGTCCGGTCCTGTAGCGGTGGCCGCAGCTTTCAGCGCGGCTGCGGCGTCAGTCGCCGAAGCTTTGCCTGTACCCAGCGCTTTTCGAACACAGTCTCCAACAGCCTTTGCCTGCATTTTTTTGGCTTCGCCTTTAAAATGATAAGTATCAGTCCAACAGGCCTCCCTGTCCAGCGGGTCCATCAATGCAAAGAGATCGTCGGTGGGAATGCCTTCATCTGCCATAACGCGGGCTGCAATGGTATTGAGTTCGCGGGCCTTGTCGGTAAGAGTCGGATCCTTGAGCGGAGTTGAACTTGCCCAGATTATCTTTGCGCCTTTCTCCTTCTCTTTGATCAGTTTGATTGCAGCCCTGAGACAGGTCTCCCAGTCACTCCGGTTGCTGGAAAGACTGTGAAGTCCGTTGTTGAAATGGATCACCGCATAATCATACTCGTCGAGGAAAAAGGCCAGAGAGCGCAGGTAACTCCTGTCGCAGACACATTTCGATGTGGCAAAAAAAGTGACATACGCCGTTCCGGCAAGTTCCTTGCACACTTCACCGCTGTACCCGTTACAGATTGAATCACCGACCAGCAGTACACGCGGCAGGTTGTTACTGTTGGCATTGTAAGCGTATGAAGTTATCCACTCCGTGGCCTCGCGCGGGTGTTCAACCTGCAGGACAGGCTTTTCCTGCGCTGAAAGCAGTCCTGAAACAAGGAAAAATACAGATGTAATCATGTATTTTAAGCACATAATTCTTCTCCTTTTTATATTTCGTCAGAACAAAGTTTCGCCCACCCCGTCAAGCGCAATGTAAATTATACCTGATAACGAAAGTAGTACTCAATATCTCTGGAGATGATACGGTCACCTTCAGTTTGAACTGTTACATTTTTTGCATCAGTTGCGTTCTCGCCAAGTTCTCGTTCCTTATAAATATGGTGGCAGCAAAGGCATCGGCATTAGCACATTATTTCCAAGAACTGTATATTTCTGAGCCGGAAATCCTGGAGATACGTTTTAAAAGAGAGGATTTCCCAAGAAAGAAAATATTGTAATCCAGCCCTAATGGCATCAGTTTCTTCGTCAGATCATCAAGCAGCTGCTGATCATGTGTGGCGGTTGCGGCTGAATCCTGATATTTCCACCACGGAACTTGATGGACAACGACCAGTATCAGATATGTTCCATCCGGCACATGTTTAAGTTTCTTTCTGACCATATACATCCGCCCCTTAAACCCTGTCTCGGCAACCTTTTCACGCACAGCCGCAACAACTTTCTCATCAAGGCCGTGAGGAACGAACTTGTCCTTTTCCGTAATAAGGGACTTTTCCTGTTCTATTTTCTGGACATCTGCATATGAGTCTTCAGCTTCAAACCGCCACTTTCTTGCACCTTCGACATCACCAATCTCATAATAGTACTGCGACAGGAGTGATGCGCCGGCGCTCCTGCTGTCCGCCTCTTTTGACATTACAGTCTCAATAAGTGTCACACCGGCTGCATCTTTGTTCGAAAGCAGTATGCGGCCAACCGCATACATGGCCTGCATATTGTCCGGCGCGGCCGCAAGTACTGACTGGTAAAGCGGCAGGGCTGTCTCCTTGCCATGGATCTCCT
>Ga0156394_1194_pt2 | contig 22223 bp, 16 predicted proteins | sample RifOxyA3_FD_108038 | JGI IMG/M metagenome (GOLD analysis project Ga0156394, IMG submission 108038) | Lentisphaerae bacterium RIFOXYA12_FULL_48_11 | reverse complement strand
TTGGGTCTGAGGTATTTCAATGCCAGAAATAACGAGAATGGTACCATATAACAACCGCTTCTTTCATGTCCTTGGCCGCAACTGCGGGAACAATATGACATCGCGTATGGCCTCAATACCGGAAAGAACCATTATAAGACGATCAATGCCTATGCCCATTCCTCCTGCAGGGGGCATGCCATGCTCCAGTGCAATCACAAACTCTTCATCGATCGATGCTCCACCAGCCTGGGCCTCAAGACGTTTACGCTGCTCCAGAGGATCATTCATTTCCGTATAACCCGGAGCAATCTCCTGACCTGCAATCTCCAGTTCAAATACATCGGCACAGGTATCATCATCTTCACAGGCCTTTGCAAGAGGAACCAGTGCTGCAGGCAATCTTGTCACAAATGTCGGCTGTATCAATGTCTTCTCAATTGTCTTCTCATATACCTCATGGGTAATTGCCAGATGGTCCCATGACTTCTCTATTGTCAACCCCAGTTCTGTGGCTTTTCGACCTGCATCTGTCACCGAAAGGCCATACCAATCAGCCCCCATTTTCTCTGTAATTAAGTCGCGATATGCAACTTCACGCCAGGGAGGGGTAAAATCAATAGCATGTTCTCCAAAATTGACTTTCAACCCGCCAAACACCGTTTTCGCAACATGCACTATCAGGCCTTCAACTATTTCCTTCATACCGCTGACGTTTGAATACGCCTCATAAATCTCCAGCATTGTAAATTCTGGATTATGAGTTCTCGAAAGACCCTCATTTCTGAAATTCCTGTTGAGCTCAAACACCTTGTCAAAACCACCAACAAGAAGCCGCTTGAGATATAATTCAGGAGCAATACGAAGATACATATCTGTATCAAGAGCCGTATAACGCGTAACAAATGGGCGCGCAGCCGCTCCACCCGCCATGGACTGCATCATGGGTGTTTCAACCTCAAGAAAGCCTCGGTCAAAAAGAAAATTCCTGATTTCACGGATGGCCATAGTCCTCTTGTTGAAGAGATCACGAACCTCCTGACTGGCAATAAGGTCTAGATACCGCTGGCGATAACGAGCCTCAACGTCTTTCAATCCGTGCCATTTCTCAGGAAGTGGCAACAACGCCTTTGAAAGAAGCTCCCATCTGTCAATTTTGATTGTCGGCTCACCAGCATGGGTCGTGAACAGCTGTCCCTCCAGTCCAATATGATCGCCCACATCAAGCAACTTGAAAGCTTCGAAAGCCTGATCGCCAAGGGCATTTTTCTGGGCATATACCTGGAATTTACCGGTACCATCTCTTATATCAGCAAAAATGCTTTTACCCATTGATCTTATCGTCGTAAGCCTGCCTGCGGCTGACACTTTCATCTCTTCTTTAAAGTCACAACGGATGGACGCAAGATTCCCACTTCTCTTAAAAGCATGGCCAAAAGGCTTATGTCCGAACACCTTCAGTTTTTCCATGTTGGCAAGTCGTTGGTCCCTGTATTCATTTTTTTCCATTTCAGCCATAATAAACACCCTGTTTTCCTTTTTAAGCACTTCCCTTACATCGCGCTTAGAATGCACTAACCGCAATTAAAATGCACACAAAAAATCGTCTTCGGCGCTTGAAATACCTGATACATGCGAGTATATTCGGCTTGTTTGGGTGGTCTATTAAAAACACTAAATATGGAGGAAAGAAAATGAAGTCCAATCGACCGGTCACACTTTTCACAGGACAATGGGCAGATCTACCGCTGGAAAAACTGGCAGAGAAGGCCGCAGGCTGGGGATATGAGGGTTTGGAATTGGCATGCTGGGGCGATCATGTGGATGTCGCACGTGCTGCAAAAGACAAGGCCTATGCTCAAAGCCGAAAAGAAATTCTCGCCAAATATGGACTCAAGGTTTTCGCGATCAGCAATCACCTGGCAGGACAGTTGGTCTGTGATTTGAACGATGATGAACGCTCGGATATTTTTGCACCAAAGTCATGCCACGGGAACGCCGAAGCCAAAAGAAAATGGGCGATCCAGACAATGAAAGACAGCGCCATGGCCGCAAAAAATATCGGAGTCAAAGTCGTAAACGGATTCACAGGCTCATCGATATGGCACATGATCTACAGCTTCCCCCCCGTCTCAGATAAAATGGTCGAGGACGGCTTCAAGAGGTTCGCACAGCTGTGGAATCCGATCCTCGATGTGTTTGATAAATGCGGCGTTAAGTTCGCGCTCGAAGTACATCCCACGGAGATTGCGTTTGACATTGTAACGGCAAGGAAAGCCCTGAAAGCAATCGGGAATCGCAAGGCGTTCGGTTTCAATTTTGATCCCAGCCATTTGCACTGGCAGATGGTCGATCCTGTCAAGTTCCTGAAGGCATTCCCTGAACGTATTTATCACGTCCACATGAAGGATGCCGCTGTAACACTTGATGGCGAATCAGGGATTCTTTCATCTCATCTGAATTTCGGAACCCCTGGCAGAGGATGGGACTTCCGTAGTCTCGGACGCGGTGGTGTTGATTTTGAGTCAATCATTCGCACACTGAATGCCATCAACTACTCTGGCCCCCTTTCGGTCGAATGGGAAGACGCCATGATGGACAGGGAATTCGGAGCTGCCGAAGCCTGCCAGTTTGTCAAGAAACTCGATTTCCCGAAGTCGGATCGAGTATTTGATGAAGCATTTGGCGAATAGCACTCGCATTGGTCATAGGTATGTAAAACATCCCCAACCACGGTTCATTCCGTGGTTGGGAATTTGGGAGTATGTAGTGTTTAGTCACTATTTGGGGTATGTTTTTTCTGGTTTTGTGTGTCTTTCATTGACGACCCTGACAGTATCAGCAGCAAACAGGCCTGAACTTAGATTCCTCAAATCGATTGAACTTGCATCCATTGGATTAAAACTGAACATCATGCCTGAAGCCAGGGAAGTTCCAATACCTCCACCGCAGGTGTTTCGCTATACATTTACCAGCGGTGAGAAAAAATGGAACGCCGACATGTACTCACCTCTTGAACTGTGGCAGACAAGCCAATTTTCAGGAAAATGGACAGACCAGCGCAGTAACAACTTGATCCTCGCGACAATCACAACAGTCTTCCCTGCCGATAAATTCCAGCAAAAACATGTTACCCGAGAAGATTTCAGTAATGCCCTAAACGAAGCCAACCGCGTAGCAAAAGAATGGGATGACGAATCAATCAAGAAATGGGTGGAATCTTTTACAGGAATGCAGGATGTACCGGTTAAGACAGTTCAGCGTATTCCGTCACGCATCAGGGCAATCAAGTCATTCACTCTCTCCGACACTGCTTATGGTTATGCTTTTTGTGTGAACCGCCCTGCCTTGGCACCAAATCCTGCAACATCTATTTGGTATTTTGCAATGCTGGACCTGAATCCACGTGTGGACACAGAGAGGGCTCAGAAATCCATAGTTGAACAGTTTTTCCCATCCATCTACCCGGTAAAAATGGTTCAAAAGCAAACAGCAGTTTCAACCTCTTTTCAATCAGCCTCTTTCTCCGGCAAACAGCAAAAATCACCTGAATTTATTGCCAGCCGCCAGCTGGTTACCGACAGCATTAAGAACATGAAGGACTGGTGGTATGCAGAAACCGAGAATTACATATTTCTTTCAAATCTGAAGTCAAACTACCGTGTAACCATAAAAGACCTTCAGGAGCGGATTGAATACCTGCGTAACGCTTTCGAACAATTTATGCCACCTCGAAAAGATATTACCGCAATAAGTGTCGTAAGAGCTTTTTCGTCAGCTGACGAATACGTATCATACGTTGATAAAGACATGGCATGGTCTTGGGGGCTCTGGTCACCAACACACAAGGAACTTGTCATACGGCCTATTGAGGGAGCCGGAGCCAAAGTCCAGAGGGAAGAATTCTTCAGAATTGTATTTCACGAGGCATTCCATCAATACATTTATTATGCTTTTGACCAGAACAGCCCTGCAGTCTGGTTCAACGAGGGACATGCCGACTTTTATTCCGCAGCATTGATCAATGACAGGAAATTCTATATTGGAGAAAACTCCTCAAGCGTTAAAGCCGTCGATGAAATGGTCAGAACAAAAACTATCGACATTCACAGACTCATTCATCTTACCTACGAGCAGTTCTACGATGAATCCAGAGAAATACGTCACAAGAATTACGCGCTGGCTTGGGCACTTATCTACTACCTTCGGAAAAGTGCACCCCTTGATAGTCCCGCCAAGTATGCCAAAATACTGGATAAATACAGCGACGCACTCTGGGAAACAAAAGATAAAGACAAAGCTACAGAAATAGCTTTCGAAACCATCGACATCAACTCTCTACAACGTGATTTCATTCTATTCTGGACATCTCAACGAAAACGCGGGGAAGCTTTGCGCAACAATATTTTCAAAGCCTATAATCCTGGCGCAAAGAAATAGATGGAATGAATCACTCGCTTTCCGGCTCAAACCCAGGCTACATAAACTGTCTATTCACTTCTTTCTCCGGCACACTCCGTCAAGGAAGATATCCATGGCAGCATCTACGATCCGCCTGACATACGCCTCTGTATATGCACTATGTCGTTTCTGGCCGGCAATTATCGGTTTATATAGAATGTATCCGGTAAGCATTCCGAAAAAGCTCCAAGCCGCACATTCAATGTCAACTTTCCGAAACAAACCTTTCCTGATACCGTCGTGAAGCACCTCTGCTACCTTTTTGTTTCTCCATATTATTGCTTCAATTGCAGCCTTCGGCAACCTGCGTCCTCCTGCCAGAGCTTCGGCAAACAACACCTTGAGTGCAGGTTCAGTATGGAGCACATAGAAAGCAAAAGCCTCCAGCATCGCCCTGAGTTTTTCACGTGGCCCTTTTCCGCTGGCAACAATCGTAAGCCCCATTCTCATGATCGGCTCGATTTTTCTGGATACAACTTCGCCGAAAAAAGCCTCTTTACTGCCAAAATGATATGTTATGGCGCCGAGATTGGCTCCAGTTGCTTTGACAACATCTCGAACCGAAACCCCCTCGTAGCCTCGTTCTTCAAAAAGTTTTCCACCAATTTCCAGTAATTTATCTTTTGTTCGCATTACCTCTGCACTCCTTATCTACTTTACTCTGTATATCTCCATTTCAACTAAAGTCAATATCCATGTTTACTGCAGACTTGCTATCGGCTCTCAACTGGTTATTCTGCTTGCATGAGAAGACAGATTTGTTGGGAAGAAAAGTTTGAGGACGGCCTGAAGCGCGAAATACGTGTGTCTTTCCCTGGCGGAAACAAGATTAGGTGGCAATTTAAAAGTTCAGACAGGCTGGAGTGGGACTATAACAGTATTCCAACTGTTGAGGACTGGAGTGCATTGCTCCTCAGGGCTGAGGGAAGGTACAATCGACGTAGAATGCCTTTCAGGGATCTTGAACTTGTCAGAAAGGGTCACGCAGAGGCATCCTCTGATTGACAGTTCAAAACTTCAACAGTTATTATAATAAGATGCTTGCTCAGTGGATAATAGAGAAAAAACGAAACGGTCGACCACTCTCTCAGGATGAAATTGCATTCTTTATCCAAGGGTATGCTCGTGGGGAAATCCCTGATTACCAGATGTCAGCGCTGGCAATGGCAATATACTTCAAAGGGATGACTTTCCCCGAAGTTACAGCACTCACAGATTCAATGATACGCTCAGGCAAGGTTCTTACCCTGTCATCAATTAAAAAGCAAAAGGTGGACAAACACTCTACTGGTGGCATAGGAGACAAGGTCTCGCTCATTCTAGCACCTCTTGTTGCATGCTGCGAAATAGCAGTCCCAATGATGTCAGGCAGAGGTTTGGGAATTACAGGCGGCACACTTGATAAAATGGAATCCATTCCTGGTTACCGCGTGAATCTGAAGCCATATGAATTTATTTCTGTACTCAAAAAATGCGGATGCTCCATGATCGGTCAGACCCCAGAACTTGTTCCGGCCGACCGTAAGCTTTACGCCCTGAGGGATGTTACCGCTACAGTTCCATCAATCCCGCTGATATCGGCAAGCATAATGTCCAAGAAAATAGCAGAAGGATCGGACAGCCTGGTACTGGATGTCAAATGGGGTAAAGGTGCTTTCATGAAGACCAGGCTAGAGGCCAAAACACTTGCCAGAACAATGGTTGAAATTGGCAAACGAATGGGCAAAGGGATGGTTGCCATTCTGACGGATATGAACCAACCGCTAGGACGTAGCGTCGGCAACGCTGTTGAGGTCATTGAATGTATTGAAACCCTCAAGGGGAACGGGCCAGATGATCTGGTTGAAATCACGCTTACCCTTGGTGCGCATATGCTGCTTCTCGGTCAGGCGGCAAGAAGCAAAGAACAGGCCCTGAACATTCTTCAGAACAAGATCACCTCAGGAGCTGCATTCAACAAGTTCAGGGAAATGGTTAACTTACACGGCGGCAAGGTTGAATATCTTAACAACCCTTCACAACTTCCTCATGCTAAACACCATTTCGCCTGCCCCTCACCACGTAGCGGATACGTTTCAATGGTTGATGCAGAATTAATTGGGCGCGCCTGCATAATACTTGGTGCAGGAAGAAAAACTATTGATGATAAGATTGATCACGCGGCAGGTATCACCGGAATCGTAAAAATCGGAGAAAAGGTGAATAAGGGTCAGCCCCTGCTTATCCTGCATGCAAATGAAAGGAAAAAACTCACAGAAGCTGGGACTCTTATCGGTAATGCCATCAAACTGGGCAGAGAGCATGTCAGGCCACCAAAACTGGTAACTGATTTAATAAAATAGGCGGGCATATGTTCGGTATAGAGATTCGTAGTTAAATTATTTAGCACACAACTGGAGAGAATCAATGAAGACTTTTACCCGACGGGCATTTCTTAAAAGCACATCTGCTGCTTCTTTGACTGGGCTTGTATCCTGTACGCATACAACTGGGCCCAATCTGGCTTTCCACAAATCCAGCGATATTTCTGTGCGGGATGTGAGACATAGTTTTGAACAATATTTATTACGTACACCGCTGAAGTTTGGAGGTACGGTAATCAACAGCCTGGCATTGCTTAACGTAGAGTGCACAGTTGAAACCCGAAACGGGCAAGTTGCAAAGGGATTTGGCTCGATGCCGCTTGGAAATACATGGTCATTCCCTTCTAAAAAAATGACTTTCGATCAAACTCTTAATACGATGAAAGCCCTCGCCGAACGAATTGAAATTATTACCAGGAATTGCCATGAGTACGGGCACCCTCTTGACATCAACTGGCTGCTTGAACCGGAATATTTGAAGGCCGCCGACAATCTCAGCGATGAGGGAAAAATCCCCGAGCCCATCCCAAAACTCTGCACTCTGGTCACGGCAAGTCCATTTGATGCTGCAATACATGATGCTTTTGGCAAAGTTCACAGGAGGAACTGTTATTACACATATGGATCTGACATGATGGGTTACGATCTTTCACAATATCTGGGAAAAGAATTTAAAGGCGAGTTCTTGAACCACTACCTTCAGTCTAAACCAAAAGAAATGATGCCACTATACCACCTGGTTGGCGCGGTTGATCCCCTTGAAGAAAACGATGTAAATAAAAAGATCGGAGACGGTCTGCCGGAAACGCTGGAGGAATGGATCAATCACAACGGACTTACTCACATGAAGATCAAAATGAACGGAAACGATCTCGCATGGGATGTAGAACGAGTTGTAAGAGTTGATCGTATTGTTACCGGAATCCAGAAGAAGCGCAGAATCTCAAAATGGTTCTACTCGCTCGACTTTAACGAGAAATGTCCAAATGTCACATACCTTCTCGATTTCCTGAGCCAGGTTAAAAACAAGACTTCTGCCGGTTTTGACCGCATACAGTACATTGAGCAACCTACCGCACGAGATTTGAAGGCAAACCGTTCAAATGTAATGCACGAAGCGTCGAAACAACGGCCGATCGTCATCGATGAATCACTAATAGACAAGGAAAGCCTGATGCTGGCAAGGGAAATGGGGTACACGGGTGCCGCACTAAAAGCGTGCAAAGGACAGAGTCAGGCATTGCTCATGGCGGCAGTTGCCCAGAAATATAAAATGTTCCTGTGCGTACAGGATCTGACATGCCCTGGAGCCTCATTGATTCATTCTGCAGGACTTGCAGCCCACGTTCCTGGTGTCGCAGCCATTGAAGCCAATGCCAGGCAGTTCTTACCGGCAGCCAACAAGCCATGGGAAACTAAATTCCCTGAAATATTCTTCATCAAAGATGGCATGATGAGAACTGCTGTTTTGGGTGGTTATGGGCTCGGAGCTGTTTAGCTTATCATATTTAATACTTGGCTATTTAAACCGGAGGCTGATAAAGCCGATGGAGATTCTCAATAGAAGTAAGAGCGAAGATGCGATTCAACTGCATCCAGCCAGGAATTACTGAACTTATACCCGGGACACAGAAGCACAAATATTCGTCGAGCGGCACGCCGGTAACCATCAGGATGTATAGTCATATTATCAAGAAAATGCAACGGATGGCGATCAATCGCCGCGATCATAAAATCCAAAAGATCCAAAGGTTCTTCAGACTTGGGCGTAAGAACAAACTGCCAGAGGATGTTTGGTTCTCCTGTAATGGCAGCATTGATTATACTGCATATCCTGTCCCTGTCTTTATAAAGTCCGGCTCCTTCCATTAAAATTGCACGCCGATTTGTTACGCCGGGTATGATCATCGAAAAAGGACTGGAAGTATCAATGCATATCCTCTCTTCAAAGAGATCAGGCAAACTCTTTCCACAGAATGAACCTGCAGGACTATCCATCAATCTACCGGCATAACTCAAAGCCATCCGCTCAGCGTCCTGAACAGCAGATTCGCTCATCCATTTTGTTGACAGAACACGATATGGTGGTTTGTTCTGACATTTGAGCCCAAGTAATCTTCGTTTGTCCCTCAATTCAGTACCAGGTATCAACAGTGCGTGCAGAAACTGGACATGTGCATTTTTAAGCATAAATGCCCACTTCAAGGATTTCCTGATATCGGAGATTTGCTGGAATGGCAATCCACACATAATGTCAACCGTAAGCCTTATCCTTCTACCTGACATTAACTTCACGCCTCGATCCAGCGCGGAAAGTTTTGCAGGGCGCCTGATTGCTTTCAACACTGATTTGTCTCGACTCTGCACGCCTACTTCAATCTCTCTGAAATTCGCTTTATCCAGCATGCTGGCCTGTTCTCCGGTAACGGTCTCAGCTCGTAATTCGGCAAAAAAACGTATTTTCCTTGCAGGATTCAGTTTTATCAAACCTCGCAGAATACTCTCGAAATCAGGATTTGAATTAAACGTTGGATCAACAAACCTGATTTCCTCTGCGCCGCGCCGAAGAAGGATTGCAACGCGATTTACTACTTCATGAGTTTGGAGAAAACTGACACCATTTCGTTTTTGATTATAGCAACAGAAAGTGCATTTCATCGGGCACCCCCTGCTTGTTTCCATATACGCAACACCATTACCATCCGGCTTGTTCAACCTGAATCTCGGACCAGGCAGAATCTCGGAAAGCTCAATCTCAGGGCGTTGAACCTTACCCCATTCATATACGCCTTGCTTTTTAGACGCTACACCAACGAGATCACAGTTTATTTTCTTCCTGAGACACTCAAGAATTACAGGAAATACCTGCTCCCCCTCTCCTATTGAAATAACATTAGCAACACCACTCTTAAAGAGAACAGGATGATCGGCTGCAACCTCAGGACCTCCGATCAGAATTCTTACAGATGGCAGGCGTTTCTTCACCTTATCCAGCACATCAAGGGTGCGTTCCACATTCCAGAGGTATATAGTAGCTACTATCACGGCCGGGCACTTGCGCTCGGTTATAAGCTTAACAAGACTAACGTCATCAAGCCGGTCAGCAGATGGGGTAAGAATTTGAGGTTTAAAGTACCGATCTTCACCTGCACGTTCCATGGCACAAACAAGATAGTTGGCTGCAAGGCGCAGGTTTTCAGACGGGCCACCGACGTGATTATCAAGATACGGTAACTGGATAAATAGTATCGTTTCTCTCTGGCGCATAAAAAATTGCAACAAATAAATGTAACTTCATGTCAGCACGCTAATGGAAAATACTGTCTGTTATCTTTTATCCATCATTCGCTTGAATGGCTTCCGGGGCACGCCCCGCCCTGGCTCCTCCCTTTCCATTTGTTTCATATCGCCGCGATGCATTTCCTCACCTTCTTCGATGGCAAGATACCAGTCACCCTCTACCTCGATCCACTTATTAGCCGGAAGGTTATGCCACTGATTGTTAATCCATAATTTTGGTATTAACGTAACCTTATCACCTTTCTCGTTGATCTTTGCAGAATCAACGGACAATTTCCGATGCGGATCATCTGCTACCTGGAGAAACGGAAACATACCCATAAAAGCTTTTCGTATGGCATTCTGTCCCACCACCTTCACCAGGTCAGGATCAACAAATTCTGATGCTTTCGTATAATCCTGCTTCAAAAGGGCCTTCACAAATTCATCATATCTCTGTTTGACACGTTTCTCTGGCGTACCGGTATACTTCTTCTTACCCGATGACTTGTCATCAGCTGGTTTAGTGATAGAAACCGCTTTTTCAACAGTACCAGGCTGAAAAACAGCTTTATCTGTAATTTTGGCAGCTTGTTTCTCCTGAGCAATCCTTGCATCATATTCCATGATAAGCGCCTTTGCTGACGCGGCTTCTGCCCGATTATTAAGGCTCTCTTTTTCTACCTTTACCTCGACTGCACCGGGAATATCATTTTTCTTTGTTAATGACTCCTGAAGAGCACCTAGAGCCTTGTCATAATTCTGCACAAGAGCAATAATTTTACGAGCTTGCTCTACCGGAAACTTCTCTATTGCCCTTATATAGGCATTCTGAAGCGGAAGCAACTCGGGAACATCTTTTGCAATATCATTTACATCAATTTTCTTTGCCGCCGAAAAACGATCAATTTCTCTATCTAACACAAGAACGGGATCAAGCTTACCTGATTCCTGCATTTGTTTTTTGAGATTTCTGACCGCACCAAGGTAGCGGTCCTGTTCCGATACAATTATCTCAAGATCGGCATCATGTATTTTCTGCAACTCCTTCTCATATGTTGTTTTCAACCTTAGAAATTCGGAATTTAAGGACACTTCATCAGCCGCCGCTACAATCATCGTCAGTAGCAATGTCGATAATAAAACACATATACAAATATTATATGGACGAGGCATAGTAACAACCCTTTCCTTCAACATGAATATACCAAAACAAATATCGCCAGATAACACTTTAGTTCATTCATTTGCTAAATTCTTTCAGGTGTCTCAATGCCGAGCAGGTCGAGGCCTGTACGCAAAACCCTCGCAACCATTCCGCAGAGACGTATACGGCTTTCCCTTACACCCTCCTCTGCCTTAAGAAAAGGAACATTCTGGTAGAAGGTACTGTAAGTCTGCGCCAAATCATACAGATAATCAGCGAGAGAACTCGGCTTGTAAGTTTCCGCCGCCCTGAGAACAACGTCCGGAAAACGAATGAGCATAAGAGCCAATTTCCGCTCAATAGTCTCCGTTAGTTTTAATAAATAAACATCAGGGTTAATATCAGAATGTTTCTCTGAATATTTGTCACGGACACTGGCAATCCGGGCATATGCATACTGGAGATAAGGCCCAGAATTACCCTCGAGCGATAATGCTTTTTCCCATGTAAACGTTACCGTTGTCTGCGGGTTTTGGCTCAAATCGGTATACTTTACCGCGCCTATTCCAACAGATCGCGCAACAGCCTTCTGCTGATCCAACTGCATATCGGGACTTGCTTTCTGAACAATTGCAAGAGCCCTTTGTTCTGCTTCATCCAGAAGGCATTCCAACTTGATCACGTTACCTTCCCTCGTCGAAAACGTTCCTTCAGGAAGGCGCATCAGGCCGAACCAAACGTGATCCAGCCTGGTTGTAATTCCAAGTTTCCGTGCAATCGTGAAGAATTGTCGAAAATGAAGTTGTTGTCTCTCGTCTGTAACATAAACAATTTTATCAGGGTTGAATTCCGTTACCCTGCTCACAACCGTCGCAAGGTCTGATGTCGCATAGTTAAAAGCACCATCACTCTTCCGGACAATACAAACGGGCAACTTTTCTTCATCCAGAAAAACTACAGTTGCACCTTCGCTTTCCTTTGCCAATCCTTTCTGTTCCAGAAGATCAACTATTCCTCTTAGCTTCTCATTGTAAAAACTCTCCCCACGAACCTGGTTAAATGACACCCCAAGTCTGTCATATATTCTCTGGAACTCCTTCAAACTCAGAGTTACAAACTCTTTCCATAAGGCAAGGTTCTCCTGGTCTCCCGACTGCAGTTTCACCAGTTCCTGCCTGCATTGCGCCATCCAATTCTCATCTTCCTTGGTCCTGCCATAACTTTTTACATAAAGTCGTTCCAACTCCTCCACGGGAGTCTCAGAAAGGGCTTTTGCGTCTAGAAAATTGCGGTATCCCATTATTAGAATACCAAACTGGGTACCCCAATCTCCTATGTGATTATCTGAGACAACATTGTATCCCAGAAATCGATACATTCGGTCAATGGAGTTACCAATAATAGTTGAGCGTATATGGCCGATGTGCATAGGCTTAGCGACATTCGGGCTAGAATAATCAATAACGACGGTATGCCCCTCACCTATCTGCGGGACGCCCAATCTGACATCACTAGTCATAGAACATAGATATTCAGAAAGCCATTCTGTCTTGATGTACATGTTAATAAAGCCCGGACCGGCAATCGCAACACGTTCAAGCGAAAAGTGAAGAGCAACACTCCTGGTAAACGTTTCCGCTATCTGGCGTGGCGACTGTTTCAGTATCTTTGCCAGAGCCATCGCGTCATTGCACTGGTAATCCCCAAACTCAGGGTTCGATGTCGCAATAATACTTACCGGAGGTATTGCGCAACCCGAATCTTTGAATATTCGTTTAAATTCTGCATCAGCCCACTGTGATAATATTTCATTCAAAAGCATCATTTAATTTTTCTCCATGCACACTCTCATATATCGAATCGCAACGATTCAAACAAGAGTGATTTTATGTAAACACTCCCGTTTTGGCTTGTATTAATCCATATCGTTCATAAGATTTAATCTGGGAGTAGAATTGCAGGGGATAGATGAACACAGAAAATACAGAAACAGAGCGCGGAATCAACTCGGGTAATGACAACACGCCCATAACACAAACAACAAGAGACGGAAACGGGCCACCAGAAGAAACTTCCACAACGAATTCTCGTGATGACATTAATTCATTCATCACCGTTTTCGGGAAAATCAGGAAAACAGTAAGAGGCTTAAGTTTCGATCCATTATTTGCAGTACGTTTATTTGAGAAGTTCCTTGCGCGGAGCAGGTCAATATTGACACCCGCTCTCTTTGAATCTATATCCGACTGGTTTATAATAATGGGGCATGCCACGCTGGTAACAATGTCTGGGCTCTCGCTTCTGTTCTGGGTTATGGCAGCCATTAAACAGTCTAGAGGGGTATATATACTGTATGGAGCAGGATATGCGATTTTATTTCTGGTACTTCAGTTCAGTGCCTGGAAGTTCATGAAGGCCGGAAAAACTTTAGTTCAAAATTCCCCTAGCCGCCTGGCTTCCGATGCATTTCTTGACTGCCTTGCACTCTTGTCGGGTATTGCCGGTATTCTGTTGTTTGTCAACTTTCTCACATACAGCGAGTGGAGTTACTTCTGGACAGGTATTGCGGCATGGGTAATATGCGACTTGATCGCATATATAGCATTGAACCCATCGCTTGCAAACATCTCTCTTGCAAAAGAAGCGGGTGCAGGCGAAGAGGCTATAGGAATTATTTCCTTCTTCGTAAAGGCATTCATGCGCATAGTTCCCATTGCTTTTGGAACCGGGGTAAGCCTATTTATGGTAGCCCTCCTGATGGGTATTTTCACACTTTTCGGCCGTGCAGGAAATGAATTTGACGGGAAAAGCGCCATCGATCGCGCTGCCTTGTATGCATGCCTGCCCTTTGCCAGTTATATTATTTTCGCACTGTATCATCTAATTATCGACATCCTGAGGGCAATTTTGATAATTCCGGTAAAGCTTGATCAACTGAATGACAGAAAAGGATAAACAGGGGTATAAGAAAGCATATGAAGATTACCATAGTAGGAACAGGTTATGTTGGACTGGTAACTGGAACTACATTTGCCGAGATTGGCCATGAAGTCTTGTGTATCGACAATGATGAAAAGAAAATACAGAAATTAATGCGACTTGAAATGCCTATCTATGAAGAAGGTCTTGAAGACATGGTGAAACGAAACTTCAATGCCGGCCGTCTCCGCTTTTCAACATCCATCAAAGAAGGGACGGAATTCGCCACCGTCATATTTATTGCAGTTGGCACCCCTCCCGGCTACAAAGGCGAAGCCAATATGTCATACGTCGAACGGGTGGGACGTGAAGTCGCCGAAAACATGAAATCGTATCGGCTGCTGGTTGAAAAGAGCACAGTTATAGTGAATACCAATCAGCAGTTGAAACGGACAATGAATAAATATCTTGAAGATGACATTCCCTTCGATGTCGCCTCAAATCCTGAATTCCTCCGCGAAGGAACGGCCATCAAGGACGCGTTCCATCCAGACCGTATTGTCGTAGGCGTCGAAAGTCAACGCGCTTCAAAGCTTTTACGAGAGATATATGAACCCATTGTAAAGAAAAGCAACTGCGAATACCTGGAAATGAACATTGCCAGCGCCGAACTAACAAAACATGCGGCGAATTCATTTCTCGCAATGAAAATATCATTCATCAATGCGGTCAGTCGAATCTGTGAAATGACCGGAGCTGACATCAAGCAGGTCGCACATGGGATAGGCCTTGATGGCCGTATAGGCAAGAGTTTCCTGTATGCTGGTGTTGGCTATGGCGGGTCATGTTTCCCCAAGGATGTTGATGCATTTATTCGCATGGGCGATGAACTCGGCTACAGCCTGAACGTTCTCAAGGAAGTCCAGAAAATCAATATCAACCAGCGTGAGCACATGATGCGAAAATTGCAGCATGAGCTATGGGTACTTGAAGACAAGGTGATCGCGGTCCTAGGCCTTGCATTTAAGCCTGGAACAGACGATGTCCGAGAATCTCCTGCTCTATATTTCGTTCCACAACTGATCGAACGAAAGGCCAAGCTGAGGCTTTGGGATCCTATTGCAAAAGAAAAATTCAGCGAACTTCATCCTGGGTTATCTTACTTTGATACACCACTCGAATGCTGCCAGGAAGCCGATGCAGTTCTCATACTGACAGAATGGCCTGAAGTCAAGGAGCTGAACCTCAAAAAGCTTAAAGAAGTCCTGAAAGTACCTATAGTCATCGACGGCCGCAACGTATTTGAACCTACAGACATGCAAAAGCATGGATTCATATACAAATGCGTAGGTAGAGAACCTGTCGGGCTGCCCGATAAAAAATAGCGTTAGGCCGGAACAATACCCAGTTTCTTCAGTAAAGCAGTAGTTTTTTTCGCAATCGGCAACAAGTGCTTGCGATTCTAATTCCATCATAAAAGGCTCCCTGCCAAGTCATGTGGCACATTATCAAAGGCAGATGACCTATGATCAATACGATCATCCCTTATTATGGAATATCAGTAACACTCAAATTTCCCTTAGACTAAAGTAAAAAGCTCTTGTTACTCAACTAATTCACAAAGGTTTTAAAGACTTGACGACACTCAACTCCATCGCTATAAATCAGCGGGCAACAGAGCAAATCGGGTGATAACACCCATGGAGAAGATGATGAACAGAAATACATATATACAGGAATTCATGGAACAGTTTCCGCATGAAGGCCTTACCTTTGACGACGTATCCCTGATAACACGATACGCTGATTTTCTACCTGATGACACAGATATTACCAGCAGATTGACAAGCAGAATAACAGTTAACATTCCCTTTGTGAGCGCAGCAATGGATACGGTTACAGAAGCGGAGATGGCAACATCCATGGCGCTTCTCGGAGGAATAGGTATAATTCATAAGAATCTTACCATAGACGAACAAGCCAAACAAGTAGCCACAGTCAAACACCACCTTCATGGCCTGATCCGGACCCCAGTTGTCTTCAAGGCCTCGGACACCATCCAGACGATCAACAAAAAGAAAGAAGAAAAAGGTTTCTCTTTCAGCGGGTTCCCTATTCTTGATGAAAACGACAACCTCGTTGGCATCCTAACATCGACGGACATGAAATATTCAATTTCCACAAACGCCAAAGCCGCTGATTTGATGACCAAGAATGTGATTACCGCTGCACCAAAGGCTTCACTTAAAGAAGCCTACGAGATAATGATGAAAAACAAAATCGGCAAACTGCCTCTTATCTCAAAAGGAAAACTAGTTGGTTTATACAGTTTCTCAGATGTCAAAACCCTCGTGGAGAATGCCCACCCACTCTATAACCGTGATGATAAATACAGGCTGCGTGTGGGCGCCGCCGTAAGTGGCAGCGATTACGAGAGATCCGAAGCGCTCGCAGCTGAAGAAACAGATGTCATAGTAGTAGACAGCGCACATGGACACAGTAAAGGCATCATTGAAATGGTAAAATGGCTGGTCAAAAATTATTCAAAAATTGATATTATCGCAGGAAACGTTGGCACCGGCGAGGGTGCAACCGCACTGCGTGATGCCGGTGTCCATGCCATTAAAGTCGGTATCGGTCCAGGCTCAATTTGTACCACACGTGTGGTCTGCGGAGTCGGGATACCTCAAATTACCGCCATTTATAAAGCAGCAAGGGCTGTTGGTAACAGCGTGCCAATTATTGCAGATGGTGGCATCCGTCATTCGGGAGACGTTCCAAAAGCCATTGTGGCAGGTGCAGACACAGTTATGCTTGGTTCAATACTCGCAGGAACTGAAGAAAGTCCAGGCGAAAAGATTATTTATCAGGGACGCCAATATGTAACATATCGCGGGATGGGAAGTCTTGCTGCGATGCGAGCGGGGACAGGAAGCAGAGAACGTTACAGCCAGGCAAACGCGAAGGAAGACGAACTCGTTCCACAGGGTGTTGAAGGGATTGTCCCATACGTTGGGACCGTTAAGAAAGTAATGACGCAGTTCTGCGGTGGCGTCAGATCAGCTCTTGGCTATTGCGGGTGCAAAAACATTGCGGACCTTAGAAAGAACGGCCGATTCATAAAGGTCACTCTTGCCGGCCTGAGCGAAGGACATCCGCACGACGTCAAAATAATGAAAGAAGCACCCAATTACAGGACGTAACAAACCAAGATATAATGAATGAGCTTCTTACGTCAGCCGCGGAGCTCTTGCGGCCATATTTGCACGAAATTTCCGTAGCCATAACAGCAGCAATACTTGTCTTGTTTGGTGATCATATAAATGGTTTTGTACGCGATTCTGTTAAGAATTATAATTTCCTTATCCGCTTAACTGTATTTATCCTGATTGTAACGTTCGGATATGGAGCTTTGAGCCTTTTTCTGGGACATGTTCTTTCAAGCCTGATGTACCACATTCCAAAGCTCTACCTCTGCCCGGTATTAATCCTGACCTTCATCATAATCGGCGTAATCGCGGAAGAAAAAAAACATATATGACCGTCAATTGATTATTATCACGGTGCCTCTTATCCTGGTCTCGATCCTGCCGTATGTTGCAAACATTCCGTTAAATCCCTGACTCATCATGCATGACCATAACCAGTTCGTCGAACGCACAATACTCTCAACACGCACTTCATCAACTATTCCGTTGAACCAGTATGCCCCGGCGGATTCACTGGCACCTGCCCCTATTCGCAAAGGTCGGGCTGTATTCAAAGATAATGTCATGGCCAAAGGGCCATAAGACATACCATCCACAGATAACCACATATTGCTACCGTCGTATGTTCCAGCCACATACGTCCAGACACCATTACTGACGTTAGCCCCCATGACCGAACTCCAACCAGAACCGCTCCCCTGCCAGAAGCCCCATTTATTTGTTATGTCAGCATAAAACATGAATCCACGCTGTGGCGAATCATCCCTTGATGTCAGTGGTGATCTATACGTCCAATTGCTGCCGGACACGTTTGCCCAGAAACTAACAGTATGAACATTCGTATTCAATTGACTCGTATATTGGATATCTATCTTCTGCTGCAAAGAACCATTAAAGAACTGCGCCGGGCCAATCACACCTGCGTTTGTATATGAAGGAACAACTCCATTTGTGCCATCGTGATGAGCAGCGGTACTGTCCTGGTATGGGAACCCATTCTCCTTCAAATGCCATACCCCTGCATAAGTATCACCCCAAACACAACCATTCGTAATGCATGGCGGTGAATTAGTATCCACGCTCCCCCAATACGCCCAGAAATAGTCGTTACTTGACGAAATAGCCGGTAACTGTACCCAGACGGACGAACTGCCATTGGTATCCCAATGCTCAATTTCAAAGTTCAGCACAGTGTTCTCGTCCGCGTCCTGAAAGCGCAGATCCCCACCGCTCTCTGAACGAAACTGGCAATACGCAAAACCATTAATATTTGTATCCAAAACCACAAGCATAGGAAAATTCGTCAAAGTCTCGGTAGCATTTGGAGGAGTATAGCCGGTAAGGGTGATTTTCATCCTGTACTTCCAATCCCAGAAATCGTCACCAGGAACATTGCAAGGCAAAAAATAGCACACCCAGACAACAAGCAAGAAAAACCTGCTAAGGAATATTATCCAATGAATTGACTTTAAATTCACGGCCAAAACCGAACATCTCCATCATTTATCAATCGCCGAAGAATTATATATTCGGAAGGCTGGCTGCAGCTATGGCCTGACCATGCCTTTTCTCTTTCTCATCAGGAATCCTGAACTTGATACGTTCACACAGTTCAGGAAACTCCTCTGTCATGACGTGCTTTGCCTCTTCAATAATAATTTCTCCTCCTGCCCCGCTCATTACTCGACCGAGCAGCAGAATATTGCTGATCTCGTAGAAATCAGAATAGTGAGGAATCGCATAACCGAGATAAACTCCTATTGTCTCATATATTTTTACAGCCCGTTCATCACCTGATTTAACAAGATTCTGAACCTCGATAAGTTTATCGGCAAAAGGCATTCCTTGAGGCAGTTCGATACCAGCCGGCTTGCACAACCTCCCCACCGCCTGCTGTGAGAAATACTGAACACCACACCCGGCATCACCCGACCACTCGTCCGAAGGAGCGTCACACCTGTAATCTATCGGCGCAAATGCCAGCTCATTCAACCATTGGGTTATGCCACCTTCCGGCGTCACATACCCACTCGCAAGACTTGTTCCCATTGCAATACCCAGAACGGCATTCTCCTTTATGGACATCGATCCCGCCAAGGCTGTAACTTCCCCGTCATTGACGACCTCGAAGGGAACCTTCCAATCTTTCTTCAGATCATGGAACATACCCTTAACCCTGCTATTAAAAACATCCACAGGTACCCCTCGGAAGAGTGATGCCACCCTCACCTCATTATTAACGTAAACACCGGCAGAGCTGCCACCTATGGCATCCACCTTCGGCAACTTCGAGGCTGCACGTTTTAATGAATCATTAATACCATCCCAATGATATTGAGGATCTTTCTGAAAATAAGGATCCCAGGGAACTTCCTCGGAATGAACGACTTTCCCATCAATAAGCGCAGCACATTTTCGGTCACTCCCACCCAGATCAAAACCAATCCTGCAACCGTCCAGATGACGTCCTAATGGAATTGCCGCCCCACTGGTAGGCGGTATATTTTTCATAGCGCAGGTTTTAACGACTATTGGATGGCCATATACTCTGCTACCTATCAGCTCACAGTCGAACTTCCGTTCACCCTGAGATGAATATACCTCCCCCAGGTACCTCGCCATACTTTCATCACCAGCGATGGAAACCTTCCAGCCGCCTTTCTGCCAGAGTAAAAACTTCAGAAGTCTCTCAACATAACGACGGTTAAGGCTTTCCATCGGATGCCCAGAAGGGAGCATAACAGTCCTGAAAGAAGATATTGAGTCAGGCCGCTGCTCAAGGGCTATGGCAATCTCGTTCGATTTTCCGCTACTCATGACTTCCTGCCGGAACGCCCTGTTCCACAAAACCCCTGGCAGAAAAGTTGGATCCAGTACAGGCCTTATCTTGGGATTGACAATGATCTCACCTTTCATGACGTCTATTTATCCTCCGCTAGTCACCTAATAGCCCTGTTGTGCTTGAAACATTCAGGCAGTGTCATCTCCTTTATGGAAACAAAACCATGTTCCGAACTTACCGCTTCATAGTGTTTTTCATAGCAATTTAATATTACTATCTGATTGTTGCCTTTTAATGAAAAAACGATACCATAGTCACATTGGTACAGGAATAGCAGGAATAACTGATTGTTTAACAGAAATGACTGTAAATATTAGCCGATCACTTGAGACGGTAGCAAAACGTTTACCGGAACCACAGAATCTGTTTGTCGGTGTAGATAGTATTTTAAAGAACATTCCGGCAAATGTATTACAGTTTCACAGGCATGATGACCGATACATGCTTACAGACAAGCCGGCATACCATCACAGGTTTGTTCTAATATCGTGCATACACGAACCCGGATGTATCATCCTGGACGGTGAAATTTTCAAGCTTGAACAGGGACAGGGCATCCTTATATTTCCTTACCAGAGCCACCACTACACCCGTTTCAAACATCCTGCCAGGATAAGCTGGCTTTTCACTACATTTGAATATAAGAAACCTGAAGAGTTGGAAGACCTTCGCAACACACCATTCACCTATGAAGCAAAAGATCTTTTAAAACTCGCGCAGGTTACGACATCGTATATTGAATGGTTTAAGAGTCGAAAGAATACAGGAAGCGAGACTCCTCTGGAACTTTCAATTCTTCTATGCAGACTCCTCCACCGGCAGCACCGTTATATTAGAAAAGCCGGAGGAAGACTGAGTCCCGATATGCCAGACATGAATTTCCTGCAGCCTTTATCAAACTTCATTCACAAGAACCTTAACAGGCAGATAAGCATCAGGGAGATTGCAGACTGTGTCCATCTTTCCCCCAGCAGACTCAGGGCAAAGTTTCGCAACGCCATCGGCATCAGTCTGGGCGAATTCACAAGGCGTACCCGCATACATCGGGCATGCGGATTACTGCACAGCACCGATCTTAATATGACCCAAGTAGCCGAGGAGTGCGGATTCAATTCTGTTTTTTCATTCAGCCGTACCTTCCGTTCAGTAACAGGAAAAGCACCTACCAAGTTCAGGGAAGAAATGCAACGTCGACACTGAACAACCACAGTCACTTCTGTTAAAAAAACAGTAAACTCTGCTATTCCTTCACGCCAGCTCTGATGTTATGTTTATGATCGTGACATTATTAAACAGCCAGCCTATCATCAGACTAAACATCAACACAGGAGATTAACTATGGCCCCCATTAAGCGTCGCTCATTCCTCAAGAACACTGCAGCATTTGGTGCCGGAATTATGTTTCTGAAATCTGGCATACTTGCGCGCGGCCAGTCGCCCAATAATAAACTTAACATAGCCGCCATCGGAGTAGGTGGTCGTGGGCATTCTGATCTGGTCGAATGTAAAAGCGAAAATATCGTCGCATTATGTGATGTAAACCAGAACAATCTCGAAAAAGCCACGAAAGAATTCCCCAATGCGAAGACATATGATGACTGGCGGAAGTGTCTCGACAAGGAAGACAAGAATATTGACGCTGTCATTTGCGGGACTACGGATCATACCCATGCTTTCATAGCTAACTGGGCAATGAACCGTGGCAAGCATGTCTACTGTGAGAAACCTATAGCAATAACCGTTCAGGAGGCAAGGACACTCCGCGATACTTACTGCAAACACAAGGATAAGATTGCCACTCAGATGGGAACTCAAATTCACGCTTCCGACAATTACCGCCGGATGTGGGAATTGATTCGAGGAGGCGCCATCGGGGCACCACAGAATGCGCACATCTGGTGCAGTCGAACACCAAAAGGAGGCAACTATCTGCCTGAAGTAAAACCCACACCACCCCATCTTAACTGGGATCTTTGGCTTGGCCCATCTTCTTTCCATCCATATAACCCAGAATACGTCAGCGG
>Ga0156394_1006_pt1 | contig 22733 bp, 15 predicted proteins | sample RifOxyA3_FD_108038 | JGI IMG/M metagenome (GOLD analysis project Ga0156394, IMG submission 108038) | Lentisphaerae bacterium RIFOXYA12_FULL_48_11 | reverse complement strand
GTGCAGGAGCGGATTGCACCAATCGTAAAAGAACTGCCAGTAGGTTACTTCGTGGATTATGGAGGACAGTTTGAGAACCAGCAGCGGGCAATGCGCCAGCTCTCTCTCGTACTTCCTGTCGCGTTCCTGCTGATACTGGTGTTTCTCTACCTTGCTCTGGATTCCGTTGCCAATTCTCTGCTGGTACTATTGAATCTGCCATTTGCGTTGATTGGCGGTGTGATCGCAGTAGTGGTCTTCCGTATCCCGCTTTCTGTATCAGCGGCGGTTGCGTTTATAGTTCTGCTTGGCATTGCTGTTCAGAACGGCGTTATCCTTGTGGCGTTTTTCCGGCAGTTGCGTGCAAGCGGACGGTCGATTTCCGAAACGGTTCGCGAGGGATGTGATCTGAGGTTTCGTCCTCTGCTTATGACGGCGCTGACAAGCTTTATAGGGCATTTGCCGATGTTGTACGCCACCGGGTCCGGGGCAGATATCCAGAGGCCGCTGGCTGTTGTAGTCATGGGCGGGCTTATTACTTCGACACTTCTGACCCTGATTGTACTGCCGACTATTTATTTCCTGTGGAACCAGAGGATGGAGCGGCAGGGACGATCTTCGGAAGAAGTAATTATTGATTAGAGACGGTGCTGTCTGATATGCGTGATTAAAGACATGAATCCATTTGGAGGTTCGGGGTTTCTGTGCATACTAAAGACATATCGCGCTACGAACATCCGCACATCTTCCACTACAGCGGGCAGCAGGCTGAGAAGAAAACGATGCGGGTTGTCTGGTTGACTGTCTCGATGATGATCGTCGAGGTGGTCGCAGGCTGGATATTTGGATCGATGGCCCTTTTTGCCGACGGCTGGCACATGAGCACGCATGCTGCGGCGCTGGCGATTTCCTGGGGTGCTTTTGTACTGGCGCGCCACCATACCATGGATTCGCGTTTTGCATTCGGGACCTGGAAGATAGAAGTCCTGGGCGGGTTCGTGAGTGGAATATTTCTTGGCCTGGTGGCTCTTTTCATGGCAGGTATTTCCATCCACCGCCTTTTTCAGCCGGTGACGATCCAGTTTGACCAGGCAATCCTGGTCACATTTATCGGGCTGGTCGTAAATCTGGTAAGTATCCTGCTGTTGAATGATCATCATGGCCATCACCATTCTCAGAGCCGCGATCACGATAGTGTCCATAATAACCTGAATCTCCGCGCAGCCTATCTGCATGTCATCGCTGATGCCATGACTTCTGTGCTGGCGATTGTGGCGCTGCTGGGCGCTAAATTCCTTAAGTGGAACTGGCTTGATCCGGTCATGGGGATTCTGGGCGCAGTCTTGATTATCAGGTGGACTTATCTTCTGTTAAGCGAGACAGGAAGCATTCTTCTTGACCGTGAGATGCATGACGGATTTACCAGCGAGATAAGGCATGCCATCGAAAGTGATACGGACACCTGCGTCAGTGACCTTCATGTCTGGAAAGTCGGGCAGGCTAAATATGCCTGTATCGTAGCGCTGGTTGCCGCCCATCCGCTGCTGCTGGATGAGTACAAGGCGCGTTTAAGCCGTTTTGAATCGCTGGTTCATGTGACAATAGAAATCAATACCTGCAAGACTGAAAGTTGAGCGCATATTCTTTCAAAGTGATGCGCTGTGTAAATATGCGATGGGTTCCAGATAACGCTTGGTTGAAGATATAATCCTGTCGTAGCATTCGGCAAATGACAAGCGAGAGATCTTGATGGGTAGGGACGGGCCGATGGACCGCCCGATAGAAAAGAGGAGAAGCGGGTCCGGCGGCCCCGCCCTACCTCAGGAAAGACTATAGAGAAAAAGAGTTCAGTTATGGGATAATTTAGGAACTATAAAGAGAGAGGCATGCCAATGAAGAAAGTAATGGTTGGGGTTCTTTCACTGATGATTATCTGTTCTGTCCGCGCTGTTGAAGTTAAATCGCCGGACGGCAGGATTATTCTCAATTTTTCGGTGAAGGATTTCTCCGGGGTGAAAGCATGTCCTGTGTACAGCGTTGCCTACAAAGGAAAGGCGGTTATTGCCGACTCACGGCTTGGGCTTGAATTGGGCAAGGTTCCGCTTGTCGAAGGCATGGCGATCGTAAGGGAGACGCCATGCAATAATGACACTACATGGAAGCCGGTTTATGGCGAGCGCAGTTCGTACCGGGACAACTATAACCAGCTGGCAGTTGAGTTGAAGGAAACTGCTGTGCCTAATCGTCTGCTCAACCTGACGTTTCGGGTTTACAATGAGGGCGCCGCATTCTGCTATACCATTCCAAAGCAGGGTGTGATGGAGAAAGTGGATATCACGCGGGAACAAAGTGAATTTCGTTTTCTGGCAGATCATGCGGCATGGGCTGTCAGCAGTGCTCAGGGGATATACACGAATACAACAATAAGTAAGATCAAACCAGGCTGTGAAAGGCCGTTGCCGATACAGGTGGCTGATGATGTGTTTATAGCGATAGGTGAGGCAAAGCTGGTTGATGCGGCACGCATGAAATTCGAGGTGCTCAGGGATGTTCCCAATGCGCTTGTCAGTAAGCTGGATGGCAATACGGAGGGATCTTTGCCCCTGACGACGCCATGGCGTTTTGTCATGGTGGCCGGGAGTGCAGGTCAGCTTCTTGAAAATAATTTCATTATTCTCAATCTCAATGATCCGTGCGCTATTGTGGATACTTCATGGATCAAGCCGGGCAAGGTGATACGGGAAGTGACATTGACAACGGCAGGTGGCAAGGCGTGTATTGATTTTGCCGTGGCAAGAGGGTTGCAGTACATAGAGTACGATGCCGGCTGGTATGGTCACGAATACGACAAGGCGTCCGATGCCAGTGCCGTGAATCTTGATCCGAAGCGCTCAAAAGGGCCGCTTGATCTCCAGGAAGTGATCAAGTATGGGAATGAAAAAGGGATCGGAGTTCTGCTTTACGTGAATCATCTCGCTGCAGAAAAACAGCTTGACCAGATTCTGCCGCTTTACAGGAAATGGGGAATCAAGGGTGTTAAGTACGGCTTTGTGAATGTTGGGCCCCAGCAGTGGACGAGCTGGCTGCATATGGCTGTGAGAAAAGCGGCGGATAACCAGCTTATGGTTGACGCACATGACGAGTACAGGACAACAGGCTATACGAGAACTTACCCGAATTTCATGACTTGTGAGGGGATCGGAGGAGATGAAATCAGTCCTTCCAACACGCAGACGCTGAATATTCTTTTCTCAAGGATGATCGCCGGCTGTGCTGACAATACCATCTGTTACTACGATAAGAGGGTGGACAAGAACTCCTCTCATGCATACCAGCTGGCGAAAGCGGTTTGCATTTATAGTCCATGGCAGTTTCTTTACTGGTATGACCGGCCGAAGGGAGCACCGAAAAAGGTTGGCGGCGCCGGTGGGACTGAGACGGATATTGGGGGTGAGCCGGAACTGGAGTTTTATGACAAAGTGCCGGTGGTCTGGGATGACACGAAGGTGATTCACGGGAAAATCGGGGAGTTTGCTGTTATGGCCAGGAGAAGCGGAGACGACTGGTATATTGGTTACATGAACAGCGGGGCAGATAGAAAGCTGGATGTGCCTCTGGAGTTTCTGAGGAAAGACAGGAAGTATGTCGCGCATATTTATTCCGATGATCCGGCGGTACAGACGAGGACTCATGTGAGGATTGACAGGTTTGTCGTTAATGCAGGGAATGTTTTGAAACTTTCGGCTACGGCGCAGGGCGGGCAGGCAGTCCGCATTGTGCCGGCTTCTCGTCAGGATGCTTTTCCGTTTTATAAGTAAGTTGATAATTGCAGGTTGTTAATATGATGGTATGTGGTGTTAAGGGCGTGTAGCATTTCATGAGGAAATCTTTAGGGTGATATTACTTCATTAGCTTTGTTGTTGCAGGTGTCGCGTATGCGTATACAGCGACACCTGCAACGCCTTGCTCCTGAAGCAATCTGACCCGAAATCTTTCCTCAGGGAAATGAAATGCTACACATGTTTACATCGCCGCGAAACGTGGCGAATTCAAGGAATTGTATTTATTGCTCAGGTCAATTTTGATTAGAGAGGAGGATATACGATGAGAATGGTTTCACGCAGGGAGTTTCTGAAGTTTGCCGGTGTTGGTGTTACGGCTATGGCGTTGCCATCTACTGTTTTGAAAGCGGCTGGAGATAAGAAGAAGCCGAATTTTGTTTTTATTCTGATAGATGACATGGGACAGAGGGATGTCGGGTGCTATGGCAGTAAGATTCATGAGACACCTAACATTGATAAACTTGCCAGCCAGGGCATGCTTTTTACTGATGGTTATGCGGCCTGCCCGGTCTGTTCACCTACGCGTGCGAGTATAATGACGGGCAAATATCCGGCACGTCTTCATCTGACAGACTGGATCGCCGGTCATGTGAAGCCCAAAGCCAAACTGAAAATTCCTGATTGGACGAAGTATCTGCCGCTTGAGGAAGTAACGATTGCCGATGCTCTCAAGAAGGCGGGATATGTTACGGCTTCGATTGGTAAGTGGCATCTTGGGGAGGGGTGTGAGCCAGAGAAGCAGGGCTTCGATGTGAATGTGGGTGGCGATAATCACGGTCAACCGCCAAGCTATTTCTCTCCTTACAAATTGAGTTTTCAGGATGGGCCCGAGGGGGAATATCTGACTGACCGTCTTGGTGATGAGGCTTTGAAATTCCTTGAGAATAACAAGGATAGGTCATTCTTCCTGTATTTCCCGAATTATGCTGTTCATACGCCGTTGCAGGCTAAGAAAGATCTTACAGAAAAATATCTAGGCAAGAATCTTCCTGCAAAGGGACAAAACGGCGCTACATATGCTGCCATGGTACAGAGTGTGGACGAGAATGTAGGGAAGATCATGAAGAAGCTCGATGAGCTTGGTATTGCTGACAACACGATTGTGTTCTTTATGTCGGACAACGGTGGGCTGGAGGCGGTTACTTCGAATGCTCCTTTGCGTGCAGGGAAGGGGACTCTTTACGAGGGAGGGGTGCGTGAGCCGTGGATTGTCAAGTGGCCTGGAGTAGTGAAGCCGGGCAGCAGGTGCAGTGTTCCTGTGATAAGCACAGATTTTTTCTCAACCATAACGGAAATGGCGGGAATATCGGGAGAAGCTGCCAGAACGCCGGATGGATTAAGTATTGTCCCGCTTCTGAAGGAAACTGGAACGGTTCAGAGGGAGGCTCTTTACTGGCATTATCCGCATTACCACAAAACTAACCCGGGCGGTGCGATCCGCTGCGGTGATTTCAAGCTGATAGAGTACTACGAGGATGGTGTGATTGAACTCTTTGATCTGAAGAATGATTTGGGTGAGATGACCAATCTTGCCGGAAAAATGCCCGGCAAAGCAGAGGAACTTCGCAAGAAGCTTGATGATTGGCGCAAGGCTGTTGGTGCACAGATGCCAACGCCAAATCCTGACTATGATCCGAAGGCCGTGCCGCCGGAAAAAAAGAAGGCACAGAAGAAAAAGAAATAACTTTCTGGACTGGAACATGAGCAGAACATACGCATTGGCAATGATACTTCTGGTCATATCATTGCATGCTTCTCGGGCAGGGATGGTTGTTGAGAAGCTGAAATGTGAATATGCGTCAGCTCCTTATGGTGTCGAGGTGCGGCAGCCGCGGCTCAGCTGGGTCCTGTGGATGAATGACAGGAGTACCAGGCTGGAAGGTCGGGGCCAGATGCAGACGGCTTACCGGATACTGGTTTCGTCCAGTGAATTGCATCTCCGGCATGGCAGGGGTGACCTGTGGGACAGCGGCAAGGTCGAATCTTCTCAAAGTTTTCACGTGCGGTACCAGGGCAGGCCTCTTCAGTCACGACAGCAATGTTTCTGGAAAGTGCAGGTTTTTGATAAAGACGGAAAACCTACCGAATGGTCTGATCCTGCCTTCTTTGAGATGGGGTTTCTTGATCCGGATGACTGGTCCCCCGCAGTCTGGATAGGAATGGAGGGTGACGCAAGACGATCATCGTTCAGTAAACGCAAGGTACAGGTTTCTGCCATGTTATTGCCTGATGCATCGGAATCTTTCCCTTCGCCCCTGCTTCGCAAGGAATTCGAGGTAACCCGGAAGGTGGTTCGTGCACGTGCCTATGTCTGTGGATTGGGATACTACGAATTGTACATCAACGGGAAAAAGGTTGGCGAGCAGGTGCTTGATCCCGGGCAGACCACTTATGATGTTCGGGCTTTTTACGCCGTGCATGACATAACAACCATGGTCAATCCGGGAAGAAACGCGGCAGGTGTCTGGCTCGGTAACGGTTTTTACGGACAGAATGTGGCGTTTGCGGCGAAGGGCCTGGCGTGGGGACAGCCTGTAATGATCTGCAAGATTGTTATTGATTACAATGATGGGTCCAGTAGTGCCATGGTTTCCGATGAATCATGGAAGACGTCCGCCAGCCCGCTTGTGTTTGACAATGTTTATGCCGGTGAGACTTATGATGCGCGCATGGAACATTACGGCTGGAACAAACCGGGCTTCAATGACTTCAGCTGGCAGAAGGCGATAAAGGTGCAAGCTCCATGCTCTAATCTGACAGCACAGGTGATACCTCCAATTAAAAGAATGAATGTTATCCTTCCTAAGCGTATTTCATCCGGCAGAGACGAAAAGTGGATATTTGATCTTGGGCAGAATATTTCCGGATGGGCCAGGATCAGGGTTAACGAGCCGGCAGGCACGCATGTGACCCTGCGTTTTGCTGAAGTACTTGCAGCTGACGGGAAGGCCCTGGATGTATCAACGCTGGGAATTGGAGTAACAGGCGTGGATCAATCCTGTGTTTATATCTGTAAAGGAAGTGGTTGGGAAGTCTGGGAACCGCGGTTTGCTTATCACGGTTTTCGTTATGTGGAGGTCGATGGGTTGGCTCGAAAACCGCCACTTGAGATGCTTGAAGGTATTCATGTCAGAACCTCTGTAGAGCCGCGCGGGGATTTCATCTGCTCTGACGATCTGTTGAACCGGGTTTACAGGACGTCGCTCTGGACTATAGAGGGAAACCTGCACAGCGTACCGGAAGATTGTCCGCACCGTGAGAAGTCTGCCCGACTCGGTGATGTAAATGTTTTTTCCGAAGCATGCATATATAATTTTGATATGGCTCAGTTCCTTTCGAAGTTCATGGGTGATGTTGGAACTGTACTTGGAAGGGGCGGTAAGACTTACGAAGAGAAGGATGCAACTCCCGGGATCCCGTGCAACATTGCTGTCGGCAGGCGTCTCGGTCAGGAGGCCAGACCGGATTGGGGTGCTGCGATAGTCATGGTTCCGTGGTATCTGTATCTGTACTACGAAGATACAGACGTGGTCGCATCTCAATACGAGAACATGAAGCGTTTCGTTGATCATGTGGATAGCCTTGCTAAGGAGAACATTGTGTATCAGGGATACGGGGACTGGAGCGCTCCAGGCGGGAACAAGAGGATGGAGTGTCCAGTCGAGCTTTCGTCCACGGCGTATCATTACCGGACTCTTGTCATAATGGAACGCTTTGCATCAATTCTGGGTAAGACTGATGACACGGTCAGGTTTTGGGCTGCCGCACAAAAAACAAAGAATGCATTCAACATTAAGTTTTTTGATAAAGAGAAAATGAGTTATGGCGGACAGACTGCAAATGTCCTGTCATTGCGGTTCGGGTTGGTGCCTGAAGGAAAAGAGAAGGAGGTTGGCCTTGCGCTGGCTGATGATATCGCAAGGCGCCAGGGGCATTCATGGGCGGGGATGCACGGCTCGCGTTCCATCTACACAACGCTATGTGATCAGGGTTTTGATAATGTTGCCTATGAAGCAATTACAAAGACCAATTTTCCAAGTTATGCTTTTGCTTTATCGCTTGGTTTAACGACCTGGCCTGAAACCCTTGCTGATTCTCCTGACGGCAGGGCAGTGGCAAGTGGGTCTTTCAATCACCCCATGCAGAGCGGCTTTGCTGCGTGGTTTCATGAGGGATTGGCGGGAATCCGTCCGATGGATGATGTTCCAGGCTTTAAACGTGTACAGTTGAAACCTTATGGCTACAGGCAGATTGTTGCGGCAAAGGCCTGGCACAATTCAATGTACGGCCAGATTTACAGTTCCTGGACAAATACAAACGGAAGATTTGAATGGACAGTCAGTGTGCCTCCGAATACTACTGCGGTGGCATACGTTCCGACAGGTAGTGACCAACGGGTTGAAGAAAATGGTGTGCCGGCCGGTCAGAGTCCCGGGATTAAGTTTCTCCGCCATGGAGATGGCCGGGCTGTTTACGAAATAGAATCAGGATGGTATGAATTCAAGTCACGATTATAACCGGAGGCGAAGATGGATGTGAAAGATGGGATTTCAAGGCGAAGTTTCATGCAGGGTACGGCTGGTGCTATAGCGTTTGTTTCTGCAGGTTGTGCGAAAGTGAACCGGAACATGCCTGGGCCTGTAGTAGAGAAACCTTCCGCAAACGGAAATCTTTATTCCGACCTGTTGAAAACATGGTGTGATGCCATGATAGGGCTGCAGGTTCTGAAGCCTGAAGATTCCGCAATGCATGGCCTGATAAGCTGTCCTGGTTGTGCCCATACGCATGGGCGTTGTGCTGATTCATTGTATCCATTGATGTATATGGCGAGAACAACGGGCGACAGGAAGTACCTTGATGCGGCGGTGCGAGTGCAGGCCTGGTCTGACAATGTAACCCAGCAGGATGGCAGCTGGCTCAACGAGGTTTCCGGTTCGAAGTGGAAAGGTATAACTGTGTTTGGAACCATTGCATTGGCTGATGCGCTTCATTACCACGGTGAGTTGCTCGATTCAAAGGTGCGAGAGAAGTGGACTGACAGGCTTTCACGTGCGATCAAGTTTATTGATGGTTATATGACTATGAACACGGGTAACATAAATTACCCGGTAACTTCATCTCTGGCATTTGCCTCTACCGGAAGAGTGCTTGGCAGTGAGAGATATGCGCAGCGTGCCCGTGAGTTTGCCCATGATAGCCTGAAATATTTTACAAAGAATCACTTTTTGTTTGGCGAAGGCAAGCCCAAGGATGCCACTACGGCAAAGGGTGCAAGACCTGTGGATCTCGGTTATAATGTGGAAGAGTCTTTGCCTGCGCTGGCCATGTATGGGTTGATGACGGGTGATAAAGAAGTTCTTGAATGCGTGGTAAATGCTCTCAAGACGCACATGGAGTTCCTGCTTCCTGACGGTGGCTGGGACAATAGCTGGGGTTCCAGGAATTACAAATGGACATGGTGGGGCAGCCGTACCAGTGATGGATGTCAGCCTGCCTATGCCCTGTTGGCAAAATATGATCCGTCTTTCCGTGAGGTTGCCTGGCGGAATCTTGAGCAGCTGGCTGCGTGCACGCACGATGGGCTTTTGTATGGCGGGCCGCATTACCGGGTACATGGCGAAAAGCCGTGTGTTCATCATACGTTTACACATGCCAAGGCGCTGGCCACGGTTCTGGATCACAAGGGCACGATTAAGCCGGAACAAAAGATGGAAATTCCGCGTGGTAGAGCGTACGGACTGAAATCTTATCCTGAAATTGGTGCGCACCTGGTTGCTGTCGGATCCTGGCGGGCGACTGTAACCGAGTATGATTGGGAATACACCGTGGGAGGACAGGCTTCCGGTGGTGCATTATCTCTTCTTTATCACATGGATTTGGGGCCAGTATTGTCTGCCAGCATGACCGAATATCGAATGGTAGAGGAACACAATCAGCAGTTTCACGGTAATTATCCAACCATGTGTCTTACACCAAGGATCGAATACAGCACGGAAGGTAATGTTTATACAAGCCTTAGCGATTTGAAATCCAGATTGAGCCTTGAAAAAGCGGAAAAGGGTTTGGTTGTCACGGCGGAAGGTTCCCTTCAGACAATCAAACATGATATTCCAGATGATGGAGATGTCAGGTATCGTCTTGTCTATAAATTTACCGAGACCTCGGTAAAGATTACTGCAGGAGTCACGGAAGGCAACACTGCAGGGCTGAAGCTGATCGTTCCCGTTGTATCCTCGCGCGACGAAGGGGTTAAGATGAACGGATTGCAATCGGTTTGTATAAGGAAGGCGGCCGGCTTATTGATTGTAAGGACGGATGCGGTCAGCGGTTTTGAGAAATTCATGGAAGCGAGGGTTTTTAATCTGGTGCCCGGGTTTGAATGCCTGCCACTGGTTGTGGTGTTGCCGGGTATGGGAAAAGAAGTGAGTATGGAGTTGAGTCGATCTTAATGGAGAAGAAATAAGGGGAGATAAATATGAGTTGCAGTGTTTCGGTATTCATTATTTTCGGATTGTTAACCATGTCGTTGTTTGCCGCGGAGAAGACACCTTTCGAAAGGTGGGAGAAAGATATCCGGGCCTTTGAATCTGCGGACAAAACTAATCCGCCACCCGAAGGGGCCGTCCTTTTTATTGGTTCATCAACCATCAAGTTGTGGAAGACCCTGGCAAAGGATTTTTCGGAATACAGGGTAATTAACCGTGGATTTGGTGGTTCGCAGATAGCCGATTCGGTGTACTTTGCGGACAGGATCGTAATTCCCTGTAAACCGAAAATGATAGTATTTTATGCCGGTGGTAATGACATCAATGCCGGAAAGACACCAGAGCAGGTGGCCGATGATTTCAAGGCTTTTGTGGAAAAAGTACGGTCCAAGCTGCCGGATGTGCGAATAGCGTTCATGGCGTCGGGTCCCAGTATAAAGCGGTGGGCACAGGCTGATAAACAGAGGAAGCTGAATCAGCTTGTAAAAGACTATGTTGGAAAGGGTGTGAACATGGATTACATTGATGCTTTTGACGTGTTCCTTGGAAAGGATGGCCAGCCTCGTCCTGAGCTTTTTGCTCCAGATAAACTTCATAACAGCCCTGAAGGCTATAAGATACGCGTTTCCCTTGTTAAACCATATCTGGATAAATGTATGGGGAGTATAAAGTAGATTGTGATGGATAAATGACTATTGATTTATGACAAAATATTTGTGCAAATAGCACGCGTAACAGCAAACAAATCAACCGAAAGGGAAAAGAGTATGAAGTTCAACCGCAGTCTTGCGAGTCTCGTTGCAGCGATGGGTCTTTTGCATGGTGTATGCGTTGCGCAGACGGATTCTATTGCAACGACGCCTGCTGAAAAATTGAAGGATGGCTGGTGGAAACAAAGGCATGAACAAAAAGTTGAGCTGGCTAAAAAAGGTAATGTTGACCTGCTGTATATCGGCGATTCGATTACCCATGGATTTGAGAAGAGCGGCAAGGCAATGTGGGATAAGTATTATGCGCCCCGTAATGCGTTGAATATCGGTTACAGTGCGGACAGGACTGAAAACGTTCTATGGCGTCTGGACAATGGTGAGATTGACGGTATTTCGCCCAAGCTGGCGATAATGATGATTGGTACAAACAACACTGGACACCGCAAGGACAAGCCGGAAATGATACGCGATGGTGTTAAGGCGATTTGTGACAGACTCAGGACTAAGTTGCCGAATATGAAGATACTGATTCTGGCGATCTTTCCGCGTTCTGCGAACGCCTCTGATGCCATGCGGGTGAACAATGATGAGGCCAATAAGCTTATTTCCAAGCTTGCTGACGATAAGAATATCTTCTTTCTTGATATCAACGGTAAATTCCTTGAGGCGGATGGAACTCTCACGAAGGAAATCATGCCTGATTTTCTCCATCCCAGGGAGAAGGGTTACCAGATCTGGGCGGAAGCGATCGAGCCCACGGTTGCCAAGCTCATGGGGGATGAGCCGAGAAAATAGATGGGACCAGTCTGTTGGCGGCTGCGCACACTTTCTTTTGTAGTGTCGTCTGTCATCAGCCGAAAGAGATGCGCTGGTGACAGCGCACTCTACAGAAGAACTGGATGGGAATTGTAGTGACTGAACGGAAGATTAAACGGGTTCCTCCGCGTCTAATGATGCTCTACACCGGCGAGCCTCTCTATTTTGTCACGTTCAACACCATGTACCACAGAGCTCTTCTGGCTGATGAAAGGTTGCTTTCGGCTTTTAGAAGATATGCTGAAACAGGAACAGATCGTGGCGTGGCTGTTGGTCGGTTCGTTTTGATGCCGGATCATGTTCACATGTTTGTTCGCGTTTCTGGAGAAACCAGGCTGGGTGTTTGGATAAAAGGTTTGAAACGTGTCCTAGGGTCGATTGTCCGGGATGGGATTCCAGAAGGTAGAGTGTGGCAGCCAGGATTTTTCGATCACGTCTTGCGAAGTAGTGAGAGTTATTTAGAAAAATGGAAATACGTTCGTATGAATCCGGTAAGAAAAGGATTGGTCGATAAACCTGAAGATTGGCCATACCAAGGCGAGATAGTGCGTATAGACAGGGTCTAGTGTTTTCTGTAGTGTCGGCTGTCATCAGCCGACGGAAGAATACGCTGATGACAGCGTACGCTACAGGTGTGGTATGCGGGTTGCAGGTGGAGTTTTTTGTTCGCGGGCGAAATTGTAATTACGATAAAATGCATATTGTGCTGTTGATTCTACTGGTTCTGTTTAACCCTTGTGTTTCCAAGGCTGATGAAAAGGGATTCTCTTTTATTTATGCAGCGGATTCGCCTGGGAAGATCGTCATTTTTGACAGTGATGGAAAGTCGGCGTGGGAATATCCGGCTGAAATGGCGCGTGATGTGTGGAAATTGCCCAATGGCAACGTTCTGTTTCCCTACAATCTGGATTATAACAGCAAAATTAATGACGGTATGAGCGGGGTAATGGAAGTTACACCGGATAAGAAGGTTGTTCTGGATATAAAGACTAAGGGGCAGGTTTTCACGTGTCAGCGCCTGCCCAATGGTGAGACGCTGGTCGGTGCAGCGAGTCAGGGTAAGCTGCTTATATTTGATGGAAAAGGCAGTATTACAAAAAGCATAACGGTGCGGAATAAGCCGGGACACAGTTGCATGCGATATGCCAGGGCGTTGTCGAACGGTAATTTCATTGTTGCAGAGGAATCTGCCCGTGCTGTCCGTGAATATTCTGCCGCTGAAGATTTGATCAGGGAGTTCAAGGTTGATTTTCCGCCATTTGGTGTTGTGCGCCTGGAAAACGGTAATACTGTCATAAGCGGAAAGGCTTCGATAGTTGAGCTGGACTCGCACGGTAAAGAAGTGTGGCGCTTAAGTGCTGCTGAAGTGCCGCTACTTGGCGTGAGGTGGTTCGCAGGATTTCAGGTTTTACCCAATGGCAATCTTTTTGTCTGTAACGCGGGTGGGAGGATTCCGTTCTTCGAGATTACCCGTGACACGAACAAACGAATGATCTGGCAGAGCAAGGATAAGGACTCTGGTATTCCTGTCGGACATGGGATCCAACGGCTCGATTCCTGCCTTCAAAACCCCCTGAAATAGTCCGTATTTCCTGCTTTTTGACCGGAAGAATAATTTTTCTTAAAAAATCAGTGTCAAAATCCATTCTCGATACAATATCCAGGTAGAGTTATACGCGTGGAGGAAGTGAACAGCTGGACAGATTAAAGCTTCGCAGGTCGAATTTCACGATAATGGAGCGAAGCAAAGTTATCCTAAACACATCAGAAAGGCGGTTGCATAACCATGTATCAGAAAATGCACATTGGTCGTCGTAGCTTTATCAAGGGACTTGGTGCTGCCGGCGGTTGCGCGCTCTGCTCCCCGTTTATTCTGCCATCGCACGGTTTTGGAGCTGACGCTGTGTCATCTGGAAACAAACTGAATATTGCTGTCATTGGTGCCGGGACACGCAGTCGCCTTGCTCTTATTCCCGAGGTCCTGCGCCTGGGCGATAATATTACGGCACTCTGTGACGTTGATGCGGCCCAGGTTGACTTGACGAGAAATCATGTCTCCAGGAAAGTTGAGAATGTTGGCGCGGCATCGATGGCAAAGGTGAAGATTTATGATGACTATCGAAAATTGCTGGAATCGGAAAAATCACTGGATGCCGTTATTATCGCCACCGGTACGCGCTGGCATGCGCCGCTCTCGGTCGTATTCATGAAGGCCGGCAAGCATGTCTATTGCGAGAAACCGCTGGTTCACAAGGTTACCGAGTCGCGTGAGCTGGTGGAAGTGGCACGCAAGTGCAAGGTTGTAACGCAGACAGGAACACAGGGCGGCAGTAACAAATGTTTCCGTCGCTCCATGGAGATAATCCAGGCCGGCGTGCTGGGACAGATCCGCGAAGTGCATATGTGGTGCTGTCATTTTCCCATGTATCCGGCAAGTTTTGACAGGCCCGCAGGGGAAGACCCGATCCCTGAAGGTTTTAACTGGGATTTCTGGCTTGGACCTGCACCGTACCGTCCGTTCAAGAAGGACATTTATCATCCCGGAAGTCTTAAGTACCTGATATGGCTCGATTTTGCCGACGGCATGCTGGCTGGTTTTGGTTCACACACATTCTACCTGCCGATCCGGGCCTTGAAGCTTGATGCGCCAATCCGTGTTGATGCTGATAACAATGAGCCGATCAGGGAAACATATACTTCTGCAGGAAAGTTCCGGTTTGATTTTCCTGCGCGCGGCAATCTGGATCCTGTGACGCTCTGGTGGATGGATGGCAACAGGTATCCGCCTGAGGAAGTTACCGCTAACTTGAAAGCTCTTTACAGGAAAGTGCCGGACATGGGTTGCCTGTTCCTCGGTGAGAAAGGTGAAATGTATACCGGTGGCTGGGGCGGCGAAGGCCTTATGAAAATGAAAGGCAACGATAAGTGGCGCGGTGTACTTGACCACGAGGCTGCCAGGAATGTTCCGCATACCCTGCCGCGTGTAGACGGTGATAACCATATGCATGAATGGATACAGGCGTGCAAGGGTGGTGCTCCGACTTTCAGCAGTATCGAGGTTGGTGCTAAAAGCATAGAATCATTCCTGCCGGGAATCCTGTCCCTGCGGCTGGGTAAACCCATCGAATGGGACGGTGCAAATCTGAAAGCCAGGAACGCACCGGAAGCGGCCCCTCTTATTCAGAAGAATTACCGGACAAAATGGCTGATCTGATGTCGTCTGACTTGTCGTGCTGTCAGGCAAGTGGTCGAATAATACAACGATAGAGGAGTTAAATAATGAGTAGAAAATTCTCTGTAAAAAATCTGATAGTTATTTGGGTGATGGGGTTGCTTTTCTTGCCCCTCTTTGGCGCATTCGGAGCGCAGGGAAAGGATAAGAAAATTGTTTTGATAGCCGGTGTGAAGAGTCACAAGCCAGGGGAACACGAGTACGAGAAAACCATGATGCTGTTCATGCATTGCCTGGACACTGCGCCAAACGTGAAGAAGGTCAGCACTGAAGTTTATGTCAACGGCTGGCCACAGGATGAGAAGGTGCTTGATGATGCTGATACGATCGTTCTTTTCTGTGACGGGGCAAGCAAGGGGCTCCAGCATCCACTTCTTAAGGATGGTCACATGGCGGTACTTGAGAAACAGATGAAGCGCGGCTGCGGCCTCGTTGTAATCCACTGGGCTCTGAATATGCCATCAAAGGAAGGTGGCGAAACATTTCTCAAGTGGATTGGCGGATTCAAGGATTTTGAAAATCCACCACGTCCGATCGGAGAACAGTTGAAGGTTCAGGACTGGTCAAAACAGGCGAAGCACCCGATCTGTCGCGGTTTGAAGCCATTTGAAATGCCAAAGGATGAATACAAAACCCCTGAGCGTTTTCTGTCGGATGACCCCGGCTTTACGCCAATTCTGCCTTTCCCTGGCATACCAGGAGCTCCTCTCTGGGCATGGGCCTGGGAACGTGAGAATGGCGGGCGCGGTTTCGGTTTCATTGGCGGACATCTCCAGGAAATCTGGAACATGGAAGACCTGCGCAAGGCTATGCTTAATGCCATCATGTGGACCGCCAAAGCGCCGGTTCCTGATGACGGTGTACTTTCAATTATGCCGGCGGTTGCGAAAACTCCTCCGGAACCTGTTCTTATCCCGATAAAAATCGACGGCCCTGTGCATAATCCGGCAATCGGTAGTTACTGGTATGGTCCATTCAACGAATCATGTTCGCTGGTTGATGTTGATGGTGATGGGCAAATGGACATTACCTGCGGAGTCAACTGGTACAAGGGGCCGAAATGGACAAAACACAAATATTACTTTGAAGGGGCTGAAGAAAGGAATTTCCTGTACGGTCATTGTGATGAAACGGCAATGGATGTTAACAGGGATGGCATGGTTGACGTGGTCAACTCCGGGTACCAGCCGGGTATCGCAGGCGTGTTGTGGCATGAAAATCCTGGCAAAGCCGGTGGTAAGTGGAAAGTACACCGCGTTCATGCTTCACCTTTCATGGAAGGTGTTGTGCATGTGGATATCAATGGCGATGGTCACAAGGATTTGTTAATGAATCATTTCCGAAGATATGGTGGAGTGGAAGGCGAAGGCTCTGTTGCTAACATGGCGGACATCGGCTGGCTGGAGTCAATCGACAAGGCGCCTTGGCTTGTAGAACATGTAATTGCCAAGGAGTCGGAAGATCACGGGATCGGGGCTGGAGATATCAGTGGTGACGGTCGCGTTGATGTGGTTACCAAGCATGGCTGGTACGAGGCGCCATCAAATCCCGCCGCCAATAACTGGAGTTTCCATAAGGACTTTGAATTACCGTTCAGGGCTTCGCTTCCAATGGTGGTAACGGATGTCAACGGGGACAAGCTTAATGACATCATCGTTGGTAATGGCCATGGCTACGGTTTGTACTGGCTGGAACAGCGTGTTGATCAGCAGGGGAAACGCACGTTCATACAGAATCCTATAGAAGAACATTACGGGAATTTCCATACCGTGACGTTGGCCGATGTCAACGGTGATGGCAGGCCTGATCTGGTGACGGGCAAGCGCCTCCTAGGGCATGATGGACGCGATGGTGGTGAGTGGGACCCGCTCTTCCTCTTCTGGTATGACATAAAGGACGGCAAGTTTGAGCGACATCCGATTTCGTTCAACAACCTCCAATACTATCCCGGTTTTGAAAACCTCAATGAACCGCCGCAATATGCGCCAGGGACAGGCATGCGGGTGACGGTCGGCGATGCGAACGGCGATGGCAAAGCTGATGTCGTTGTAGCCGGCCGCGGCGGATTGTATGCGTTTATCAATCGCGGCATGACGCCCAAAACGAAGTCAGAAAATCCCAAAGTTCCACTAATTGGCGAAAAACTTCCGGATCAGAAATGAGCCTTCGGAATATGGAGGAATAGCTTTGAGTAAACTTACAAACATAGAAAGATGCCATACGGTTGCGATATGTCTGCCAGTAGTCGCTGCTTTTCTGTTTGTTACTGCTGGGTGTGTAACGGGGGGCAAAGCATCTGGTCCGGGAGTGTCCGGCAAGGCAAAAATACTGGTTCTTACTGGAAACGAATATCCCGGCCACAAATGGCAGGAAACCGCTCCATTAATTGCTGAATTTCTTGCGACCGATAAAAGGCTGACAACAACGGTAAATGCTGATCCTCAATTCCTGGCTTCTCCACAGGTCCATGAATACGACGCGATCGTACTCAATTACCTTAACTGGAAGTGTCCTGATCCGGGCGATAAGGCCCGCGCGAATTTAAAGAAATTCGTCGAGGGCGGCAAAGGCCTGGTAATTGTGCATAACGCATGTGCGGCTTTCGGGGACTGGCCCGAGTTTAAGAAGATTGCAGGCCGGGCATGGAATCCGAAACGTGTCCACGGGCATGACCCTCATGGTTCATTCCAGGTCGAGATCACAAATGCTGATCATCCGATCACGAAGGGCATGAAGTCCTTTGTTACGATGGACGAGCTGTATACCTGCCTTTTCCCGGATGGGCGACCGGTTGAGGTTCTGGCCAATGCCATGTCGAAAGTGGAGAAGAAGGAACACCCTATGGCCCTTGTAAATCATTATGGTAAGGGGCGTGTGTTTCTATGTGTATTGGGACATGATGTGGCGGCGCTCAGTGTTGAAGCCGTTCAGGAGCTCTACCGTCACGGGACCGCTTGGGCGGCAGGCCTGCCGCCGGTTAATTAAGTGATATACTATGGCTGGTTTTTAGGCTGAGAATAAAGTACAAGAAATGTTGTCGGTGAGCATTACAAAATAGAGGCGCAAGGTGGAAGAGAAACAACTCATCATCAAGTCGCAGCGGGGAGATATAGAGGCGTTCTCGGGGTTGGTGAAGATGTACCAGGGGAATATCCGCGCGTGTCTTGCTGTGCGTCTCAGCAATACCTTTGAATCCGACGACCTTGCGCAGGAGACTTTTATTGTCGCATTTCGCCGGATAAGCGAATTTGATCCAGATCGTCCTCTTGGCCCGTGGTTGAGGTCAATAGCTTTCAACCTGCTCCGGAACTTCTGGCACAAGCACAAGGCTGAGCCGGTAGGTCATTCGGAGGAGCTTTCACTTCTTATTGATGAGCACATTGCCCTCAATTATTCCGAGCGAAACGAGCTTAACGCGCTCCATACCCTTCGGGAATGCATGAGTAAACTTGACGAATCGATGCGCAGGCTGGTCGAGCTGCGCTACCACGAGAATCTTCCGCTGGCCGAATTGACCAAAAAGTTAAATGTCAATCATTCTACCCTGACCATGCGCCTGCATCGTGTCAGGTTCGTGTTGAAACAGTGCGTGGAAACCAATCTCGGAGGTGTTTCATCATGAATGTAAATCACGAAAAAATGATTGCAGAATTCATGAATGGAGAGAGTTCCGGCAGGGAATTGCTGGAATTGTGTAGGCATGACAGGGAGCTGTTGAATGAGCTTGCCGAGTTGACCGTCATGGAAAGGTTGTTAGCTCACCAGGAGCAGGATGCGAATTCCGAGCTCTTTGCCGCCGAGATTAAAGCGGTCCTATCGCGCGGGAATGAGTCGGATGCTTTTGTGCTTGGGGTCAGGAACAGACTGGCAAAAGAAGAGCAGGTTTCACGTGTACGCTGGACTGCCGTATTGCCAGGCGTTTTGAAACTGGCCGCGGCAGCACTTGTTGTTTTTTCCGTATATTGCTGGATGTATGTAAACAGGCCTGTTGCTGTCCTGACCAATACGGCTGCTGCTGACTGGAATGACAAAGCTGTAGGAGTAGAGCAGGTATTCAAGCGAGGTATAGTTGATCTCAAGGCGGGCTGCGCAGAACTCAGATTTCGCAATAATGTGGCAGTTCTCCTGGAAGGGCCTGCCAGGCTCAGGATCAAGTCAGTCGATCATGTTGTTTTGTATCAGGGTAATCTTGTGGCTGATGTGCCGAAAAACGCAATTGGCTTCCGGGTGGACACGCCAAGTTCCGAAGTGGTTGATCTCGGAACTGTATTTGGAGTCTCGGTTGACCCGAAGGGTGTTTCCGAAGTTCACGTCATCAAGGGAAAGGTCAAGGCCAGGAAGAATGGAAACCAGCGTTTTGTGGACCTGGTGGAGAACGAGGCCAGGTCTTTCAGCAAGGATGAAGCACTTGCGAGGACGATTGAGAGCAACCTGGACAAGTTTCTCAGGGTATTGCCGGGAAAATCCGGGCGTAATCCCGCATATCTGCACTGGTCATTTGACGAGGGGCAGGGGTGTGAGGCCATGGAAAAACATGTGGGTGGAATGTCGACAAATTACCCGGCGCGGTTGAAATCACTCAGGGATAACGGTTCAATTCCCGAATGGAGTAATGGCCAGTTCGGAAGCGCTTTGTATTTCAATGGTGCCACAGCTTATGCGATGACCGATTATCCGGGTGTCGGTGAGAATCATCCTCGAACTGTGGCGTTCTGGGTTAAGATACCGGAACCTGATTCGATGACGCCAGTTTATGGTTTGGTGAGCTGGGGCTCGATGGCTGATATTGGCAGTGCATGGCAGATATCCATAAATCCCACTGAATCGGAAGGACCCATGGGACGGTTAAGGATGGGAACAAGGGAAGCCCAGGCGATTGGGACGACAGACCTCAGGGATAATCGATGGCATCACATCGCTGTAGTGATGTATGGCGGAGAAACGGCCGATGTCTCAACCCATATCCTCCTTTATATCGATGGCAAGCTTGAGAAGACTTCAAAGAAATCCATTCACCGTATTTTCACTGACATTGAGAGCGGGCTTGCAAGAACTGTAATGTTCGGTCGTGATATGGGACGCCCGCTTGATGACAGCAAGTTTGTGTCGAACCTGTTCAAGGGCTGGCTGGATGAAGTTTACATATTTGAAGCGGCTTTGTCGCGCGAACAGGTTGAAAAATTAATGAAGACCAATCAGCCGCCACAGGGCTGATCATGGTGTTGTCTGAATGTGGAAGCATAATGCAGGAGGAGAATATGAAGTCAGGTGTGTTTTATTCGTTATTTCTTTCCATTTCTGTTGCGGGGGCTGTTGCCGCGGATGGTGCCGTGCTGTGGCTGGAGGCGGAATCTTTCAAGGATGCTGGCGGCTGGTCGAATGACTCACAGTTTGTTGACCTTATGGGCTCACCTTACCTGTTGGCGACCGGCATAGGCAAGCCTGTTGCCGATGCTGTAACCAGTGTGAAAGTGCCTGCAGCGGGTAAATACAGATTATGGGTGAGATGTAAAGACTGGTTTCCAAGTCATTCGCCGGGGCAGTTTCAGGTTGTCGTAAAAGGAAAGCCTTCGGCAACCGCTTTTGGCAAGGCGCAGGATGATTCGTGGCGTTGGACGGACGGTGGAGAGTTTGATCTTGAGGCTGGTGAAGTTGAGGTCCGCCTTCATGATGCGACCGGCTGGTGGGGAAGGTGTGATGCGGTTGTTTTGGTGGATGGTGATTTTAAGCCGGCAACGGATATAAAGGATCTGGATGAACAGCGCGTTAAATATGCGGGCGTAAGCCCTGAGATCAAAGATAAAGGCCGGTACGATGTTGTTGTGGTGGGGGGTGGCTCAGCCGGGTGTGCGGCAGCCGTAAGCGCAGCCAGGCATGGCAGCAAGGTTGCATTTGTCCAGGACCGTCCGGTTCTTGGTGGCAACGGTTCTGAAGAAATCCGTGTTCCGGTGTGCGGTGATACCAGCGGAGGGAAATATGAGCCTGCTGACACTGGAATTGTTGAGGAGTTTTATCCTGTACACGCGATGACGGGTAATTCCAAGGAGCTGGAAGTTATTGTCCGCGCCGAGAAGAAGATAGACCTGTTTCTGAACACGCGTGCTACTGGTGTTCAGATGAAAGACAAGGCGAATATTGCTTCTGTAGTGGCTCTGAATGTAAGGACAGGGGAACGCATGCGTTTTTCGGCGCCTTTGTTTATTGATTGCACAGGCCATGGCTGGGTTGGTTTCTATGCAGGTGCCGAATATAAGCAGGGCGAGGATTCGCGTGATGATTATGGCGAGGTCACTGCGCCGCTGAAGGCAACAACAAGAACAATGGGTAATAGTTTGAACGGTAACGTTATCCGTTCAGTTGACACGCCCGTTGAGTTCCGTGCCCCGGATTGGGCATATAAATGGACCAAGCCTGAAGATTTTGAACCCCTGGATTCACACAAGCGGCAGAAAGTGGATCGTCCTCCGAATTTTGATTTGCAATCAAGGGGTAATGGGCGACAGCCTAAACCAAATGATCCCAATGGTGCCGTTAGCGGCGCCTGGTGGGTTGAATATGGCGGAGTTGTCGACACAATCAAGGATGCTGAAAAAATCCGTGATGAGTTGTTCAGGATCAATGTAGGCCTTTGGGATTATGCCAAGAATTACAATCCTAAAACAAAGGAGGCCAATGCAAACCGGGAGCTGGCGTGGATCAATTATGTGCCTGGCACCCGTGAGAGCCGGCGGCTAATCGGTGATTATGTAATGACCGAGAAGGAATATACCGACCTGACGGTTCATGAGGATACGGTGGCTTATACGGGCTGGGGCGCCGACATACATCATCCTGAGGGATTCTGGGTCAAGGGAAATGACTGTATTCATTATTACCGGGATAAAAAAGCCTCAATCCCGTTCCGGACACTTTACTCAAAGAATATAGATAACTTGATGATGGCTGGCCGATGCCATTCCGCCACGCACATTGCAATGGGTGGTACCAGGATTGCCAGAACGTGTTGCGAGATGGGGCATGCCACTGGAGTGGCTGCGGCGATGATAAAGAAGTATGACAAGATGCCCCGGAGTTTATGCAAGGACCATATAAATGAACTTCAGCAGATTCTTTTAAAAGAAGGTGCATACCTGATTGGTGTCCCAAATCGCGATTCTGCAGATCTTGCAATGAAGGCAAAGGCATCTGCGTCGAGTTCATTCCGTGATGAGAAGAAGGGAATTGTTCTCGGGCCTGAGAACGTGAACAACGGCTGGAATCGCGCTATTTCTGGTGTTCGTAACGCATGGGTGCTGGACCCGAAAGAGAAATTGCCACAATGGGTTCAGATTGATTTACCTTCACCTGAAACCATTAATTGTGTTCATGTGAGTTTCCAGAACCGGAAGATCCTGGCGGCAGATTTTGATGTCCAGGTGGATGTGTCCGGTGAATGGAAAACTGTAGCGGAAGGCGCCGGTAACAGTGATCGCAGGCGGGTATTGAGATTCGACCCGGTTAAGACAGGCAAGGTTCGCCTTGTTCTTAAGCGCGCGCTTGGCGAAGTTGGTGTTTGTGAGATACGGATTTATAACGAAGCAAATTGAATACAGGGAGAGTAAAGAGATGAGTAAAAGTAGAATGTTGGCGCTGGTGATTTTCGCGGCAGGTTTGTTCGTTAACGGAGGTT